>Ga0222627_1000214_pt1 | contig 32502 bp, 25 predicted proteins | sample AntAcemetageno93_FD_179859 | JGI IMG/M metagenome (GOLD analysis project Ga0222627, IMG submission 179859) | Saline water microbial communities from Ace Lake, Antarctica - #93 | ecosystem: Environmental > Aquatic > Non-marine Saline and Alkaline > Saline | place: Antarctica: Ace Lake | collected... | reverse complement strand
CCACTTCCGATGATTTGGGTATAGATGTTATGATTGCCATTCCCACCGTAGCCGCTCAAGCTCCAAATCCTGAATACAATGTTGAGAATTTTACTTACTATGAAGATGGTGATTATTATGTTTGTCCCCAAAGTAATAAACTTACTACCAATGGCAGGTGGCACAAAGACAAAACCTTTTACTTTAAAAGATACACCACCAAAGCATGCAAAAGCTGTCCGGTAAAAGATCAATGTTCCAAAGCTAAATACGGTAAAGCGATACAGCGAAGTGAATACCAGGAATACATCGACAAAAACAAAGATCGAATAGAACAAAACCCAGATTACTATCGCCAACGGCAAGCTATTGTGGAGCACCCCTACGGAACCATAAAACGCCAATGGGGAATCTTATAAACCACCAACTGAATATTTGTTCCTTGATCAAAAAAGAAAAATGAAATTGGTTTCCAGAATAAAGAAAAATATTGCTAAATTTGACATCAAACCACAAGACGTTGGATTTGATAATTTACTGAATACCAAGACTTAAATTTGACGTTAGTTGGAAGGGCAATAATAGCAAATGAGGACAACTATCAAAATATGCACAATAATCTTTTTACTTACTAGTATTCTTTCTTGCAAGAAAGAAACTCCATTAGTTTCAAACTGTGGTGAAGAATATTATTACTACAATGATCAGAAAATCTATTTATATGTATCTAGACAAAAAATCACTGTTGGTTTTTATGATACTATGACATTCCAAGAAATACAGAATATTCTTGATAATTATACTTTTCTAAAACCTTTAAATGAGAATCTTGTAATTCATAATAAAAAACTTGCTATCCCTGACTTAGTGGAAAATTTAACTTGCAACCAAATTAATCTTGGGCTTGTAGAATTGAAAAACAATTCAAAAATCTCATATTCCAATTCTTATTTTATGACAAAGAATGATAATTATATAATTGGACTTTTAGGTGAATTTATAGTTTGTCTTAAGGACACAAGTCAAGTTTATGAATTAGATTCCTTAGCATCAGCAACAAAAACAATAATTATTAAACAAGACAAATATCATCCTTGTGTTTATATCTTATCTGCTAATAAACACTCAGCTGGTAATGCACTAGAAATGGCAAACTATTTTTATGAGACTGGTAAATTTGAATGGGCAGAGCCAAATTTTTTACTGAAAGGTATTCTTTATTAATGATTGCCCCAGCACCTAATAAATAAGCTTCAAACGGTTCGCAGAGCCCAGTTTGAAGCAAATGTTGAGCTAAATCCCACACTGTTTTATTTCTATGCACTTTGAATTGGTTTTGACACTAAGAATAGTGTTTCTTAGGAAGGGTGTTTGATGGCATATTATGCCGGTTTTTTTTATTTCCTTGGTTTTACATGCTTGTTTGCTTTTTGATTTGCATTAGATCCATTGTTTTTAGTCATTATTTTCGTTAACAGACAATATTCTCCCTCCCCTGCTTTTGCAAGGTTTTCTGATTGATTTGTTTTTAGCTGATTGAAATTCATAATATAGCATGTAAGTTACTGCTCACAGCAGTCCGTAAACCATGTGTTTAAAGCTGCTTCGTGATGGCGATTTGGAGTCAAGGGCAAGGCCTGTAAGGTATTCATTGATCTCATCATCTGAAGTATTTTCAGGAAGTCGGTTAAAATGTAAACTTATTATAGCAATTCTACGTATATAGTTGCTAAAGGTACTTTGGCTTTGGTTTTTTAGAACTGTGTTTTGGTGAATAAATTTAAACACCTTTTCAAAGCCTTCCACTGTTTGGATGGCATTGTTAACGTTTTTTGTTCTTTTTTTTCTCATGATACTGAAAGATTTAATTAAATATTAAATTACGGGGAGCCTCATGCTCCCTTTCAGTATCTTTTACGTATATTTGTAAGAATGTATAAGCTATCCCGCTATGGCGGGATTTAGTTCAATATGCAATATAATAAATTGGGCGGATAGCACTAAATATGAACATATTAACTATATATAACCAGCGTAGTAAATTGAAAGTTTGGTGTTTCAAAATGCCCAAATTATCATATTGCCACCGTTATATACAAGGGCTTTAATTATTATTTGTTAGTCCTAAATCTATTTTTATTATTTTTGTCTTAACGAATAGATAAAATATCATGGGCAAAGTTGAATTTCTTAATAAGGTAAAATCAAGCATACATAGTGTTGATCCAAATGCTAAGATTATTCTTTTTGGCTCCAGGGCTCGGGGAGATGAAACTCAGGAATCAGATTGGGATTTTTTAATCTTAACAAGAAAAAACGCTGATGAAAAGCTAAAACAAACATTCAGAGACAAAATATTTTATACAGAATTAGAGACTGAACAACCAATAAGCACAATTATTTACACCCATAGTCAATGGGAACAGCTTAAAATAACAGGTTTTTATCAGAATGTAAACCAAGATGGAGTTGAGGTATGAATGAATATAAAAAAGAAGATATTATAAAATACAGAATAGCACGAGCTTTTGAGAGTTTAGACGAAGCTAATTTACTTGCCAAAGCTGATCATTGGAATACAGTAGCAAATAGACTTTACTATTCCTGTTTTTACATTGTAAAAGCTCTCCTGATTAAAAATGATATCTCAGCATCTACTCATTCTGGTGTAAAATCTCAATTCTTTAAACATTTCATCAAAACGGAAATCCTAAATGTTAGTATAGGTAAATTGTTTTCTGATCTATCTGACAAAAGACAAGAAGGGGACTACCAGCCTCTTTATTATTTTGATAAAGAATCTATTTTTCCTCTAATAGAACAGGTGAAAAGTTTTATTAATGCTATAAATGAATTCCTGAGTGATTAAAAGCCCCTGTATATAATAAATAGGCTTCAAACGGTTCGCAGAGCCCAGTTTGAAGCCAATGTTGAGCTAAATCCCACACTGTTTTATTTCTATGCACTTTGAATTGTTTTTTACACTCGGTGTAGTGTTTCTTAGGAAGGTTGTTTGATGGCATATTATGCCGGTTTTTTCTGATCCGGCACACCCCGAACAAAACGGAAGACATGAGAGAATGCACCGGGATTTAAAAGCCGAATGTGTATCACCGGCAGCATTTGATATGAGGTCTCTCAACAAAGAAAATTAAACTCGTTTGTAAGAGAGTATAATAACATAAGACCGCAATCAACCAGGCTGAGCACTAATTTAGTGTAAAGCATGTGCCTTTAACTTTGTAAAGCATGTGCCTTAACGAATATTCTCCACATCAGAAGAACCGATAATTTCTGATGATAACGACAATGTTGGATTGTGAAAAATAGAGAAAAAATCGTAATTTTGGGAAAATATAAACAGCTGAATATCAACATTAAAATTTGACGTTAGCCTTAATTATACATAAAAATAATTACTTATGAGAAAATTACTATTGATTCTATTGATTCTTATTTCAGTTTTATCATTTGGTCAAACAAATGATGAAAAAAAAGCTTACGATTTAGCTATGGAAGGTATTAAATTAATGGATGATGGCAAGTATGATGAATCAATTAAATTACTGAAAAAATCAGAAAAGCTTGATCCAGATAATTATAGTTATCCTTACGAAATTGGATATGCTTATCTTTTAAAGAAAGATTATAAAAACTCTACCAAGACTTTTGAAAAAGTTGTTTCGTTTAAAAATGCTTCAGACCAATGTTTTCAAATGCTTGGTAATGCGTATGATATTGGAGGCCATCCTGACAAAGCAATCGAAGCATATATACGAGGTTTAAATATATTTCCAAATTCGGGTAGGTTGCATTTTGAATTAGGAAATATGCAAAAAGATTTAAATAATGCCATATATTATTATGAAAAAGGAATTGAGTTAGACCCAATGTATCCTTCAAATTATTATCAAGCAGCAAAAATATTCCTTACAAATACTGAAGTTGAGGTTTGGGGCATGCTATATGGTGAGTTATTTATGAATATTGAAAAGGGATCAAAAAGAACGGAAGAAATTAGTAAAATGCTATACGATACTTATAAAAGCGAAATTGCATTTACCTCTGATAGTTCATTTTCTGTGAGTTTCTGCAAAAATGCTTCAATCGCGGTATCAAAAAATGGAGAATTGGCTAATAAAGAAAATTTGCCTTTTGGAATGTTAGTTTATGAACCAACGATATTGATTTCAATGATTGGAATTAATGTAATAGATCTTATATCATTGAATGAGATACGAACTAATTTCCTGAGCTTCTATTATAAACAAGATTTTAATGAAAAATACCCTAATGTATTGTTTGAATGGCAAAATGAAATAGCTAAGATAGGATTCTTCGAATCGTACAATTATTGGTTGTTGATGAAAGGCAATGAAAACGAATTTGATGAATGGATTGAAAAAAATGAAACTAAGTTCAATGAGTTCATAGAATGGTTTGGTGCAAATCAAATCGATATCGATGATGCAAACAAATTTGTGAGAGAAGAATAACTGGCACTAATAAATAAGCTTCAAACGGTTCGCAGAGCCCAGTTTGAAGCAAATGTTGAGCTAAATCCCACACTTTTATAATTTTCAGACAATATTCTCCCTGCCCTGCTTTTGTAAGGTTTTCTGATTGATTTGTTTTTAGCTAATTGAAATTCATAATTTAGCTTGTAAGAATTTTTCCGGCGAACGTATTCGTGGTAGTTCTTCAATAGTGTGCATTTGCCCTTTTAGAACTGTGTTTTGGTGAATAACTTTAAACACCTTTTCAAAGCCGTCCACTGTTTGGATGGCATTGTCAACGATTTTTGTTCTTTTTTTTCTCATGATACTGAAAAGATTTAATTATACATTAAATTACGGGGAGCCCTATGCTCCCTTTCAGTATCTTTTACGTATATTTGTAAGAATGTATAAGCTGTCCCACAACAGTGGGATTTAGTTCAACAACAAGTATAGTGCATTTGGAAGTTAGAGGTAAAATTGAAAGTTTGGAGTACAAATAACGATAATGGTTGTTTGAAAATGAGGCTTACAATAAAGCCAAACACACCATATTCAAACCGTTATGTATTATGAAGAACATGAGTAGAAAGAGGTTTTTAATCAAGATAGGCCTTCACGGCACTTCCTTTTTATTGTTTTTCAATGTCCCTTTATGGGCCAAGCCTAAAAAATGGATAAGCTCTAAAAGATCTGCTATTGACATCCCTGTTAATGGAGAGGATATATTCTCCTATATTCATAGAGTAATAGGAAAAATGGACATCACTCTGTACAGAAAGATCATCGGATCTGCCAATGAATTTAAAGAAGGTGACCTGATAGTTGGTGTTGCTGCAGATAGCGAAGAGTCACGCCTTAATGCCCGAAGCCTGATTACCAATACAAAAGTGGGAGACTTGAATAAAAACATATTGTATCAGGATGATATTCTGCAATTGATCCTACAAACATCCGTTAAAAACCAGACAGTCAGCAACTGGACGATGGGAGAATTAAAGGATTTTGTAATTACTGAACCTGAAGCAGCAATTAAATCCATTATGCCCTGCTTAACCAGCGATGTTATTGCTTGCCTGGTAAAACTGATGAGCAACGAGGAATTAATTCTTGTGGGGCAAAAAGTATTCAATCCTTTACCTAACAGCAATATAGGAAGTAAGGGCTATTTGAGTGCCAGGGTGCAGCCAAACTCCCCTACCGACAATATTGAAGATATCACCTGGCAGGTGTTTGATGCCTGGTCTTTTGGTGTTGGGGATTTAGTGCTGGGAACAAACCCTGTTTCCAGTGAAGCTGCATCTGTAGAAAAGATCAAGGACGCTCTCTACGATATTATAAGCACATTTGAGTTGCAAAATATCATTCCCAACTCTGTTCTTTCCCATATCGATATTCAGTCGGAAGTGGAAGAGATGCAGCCTGGAACAACAGGTATTTGGTTTCAGAGCCTGGCAGGAACGGTAAATGCCAATCAAACTTTCGATATTACAATTGAGAAGATGTTCGATCATGTTTCAAAGCGGAAAGGTCAGTATGGTTTATATATTGAAACGGGCCAGGGTGCGGATTTTACTAATGGGCATGGTGAAGGTTTTGACATGCTTGTTCACGAATCGAGAAAATACGGTTTTTTGCGAGCTTTGAAATATAAAATTGCGGAAGGAAAATCCCCTGGAGAAACACCCTGGGTGCATGTGAATGATGTAGCCGGCTTTATAGGTCCCGAAGTGTTTAAAACAAAAGAACAATTAGTGCGCTGCTGCCTTGAAGACACAGTGATGGGTAAGCTGCATGGTCTGACTATAGGGCTTGATATTTGCTCTACCCTGCACATGGATGTAACTCTCGAGGATCTGGACTGGTGCATTGAGCAGGTAATGCCTGCTAATCCCGCCTACCTTATGGCTCTTCCAACTAAAAATGATCCTATGCTGAGCTACCTTACAACTGCTTTCAATAATCATGTGAAGATCAGGGAGAAGTTCGGTTACAAGGTTAATGACCGTATGTGGGACTTTTTTAAAAAGTTGAAAGTAATTGATGAAAACGGCAAACCCTCTGCACATTTTGGAGACCCTATCTGGGTGTATTACCAATATCGTTTAGCGAAAAATGATAAAAGAAATCAAGAGGATATCTTTAAGGAAGGTCAGGAGTGCATAAACAGAATACAAAAAAGAGGAGTACCGATAGCCCAGGGTTATGGAGAAGATATATGGGATTTAAATCCCGAACTTGACAAAGAAGTACACAGACTGTATAGAGATGCTAAGATAAGTTTGTGGACGGAAATGAGTTCAATATTTATTGTAACGATACCATCATCTATTAGTATTGAAACACGATCAACAGATCGTTGGGATTATGTAAACCATCCCGAATCAGGTGAAAATCTGAGTGCCAACGCTATTAATATGCTTAATAGAATGAGCAAAGCGTGGGGTAATACTGTGCCTGATGTACAAATTATAATTTCTGATGGCCTTAATGCCAGGGCTTTGATGGACGAAGGCCATTTAATCCCATTTCTGGAAGGATTAAGAATATCCTTGCAAGAAAATAAATATGTGGTTAGCAAAGAAAATATTGTCATCACCAATGGAAGAGTACGGGCAGGATATTCGTGTGGGGAAGTTCTTTTCGGACAACAAGAAGCTTCACCTAAAAAGAAGGGTATAATCCATATTATTGGCGAACGCCCCGGATCCGGACATCATAATTTTTCAGCCTATTTAACTGTAGCATCAACAAATACCTGGAATAAAAGAGGTATTGTAGATCATGACATATCCAAAGTGGTTTCAGGCATTTCAGACACTTCTCTCAAACCTGAGCAGGCTATAATTGATACCATAAGTATTTATGATCAGTTATGGGGAAGCCTACAAAATATGTAGAAATTAGAGTAATTTACTCAGGATAAGACTTCCCCTGAATATCAAGCACCTTTACTTCGACAAGCTCAGTAAGCAGGAGCATCATTAATAATTAAACATTTATCATTAATAATTATTTTCGATATATTTGTACTTGATAAACGACATACGTATACACTGGTGTTGTGTGGCATAAGAAATAGCATTTTGCCTAATAGTTACAGGGCATTAAAAGAAACTATAATTGCATAATTTAAAATAGTAAGAAAAGAATATAAATGGATATAACCGATATTGTCTCGAAGACTGAAAAACCTAAAATCTATGAAAAGGGTACCGCATTTATGTGGACTGACGAACATATTTCAAAACAATTATTAAGTGTTCACTTGAATCCTGACATTGACCTTGGAAGCAGAAAGAAGTCAACCATTGAAAAAACAGCAAATTGGATATTAAACTCACAAAAAGAAAAAGGAAAACTGAACATTCTTGACTTAGGTTGTGGTCCGGGACTATATGCCGAAATATTTGCTAAGGCTGGTCATAATGTAACAGGAATAGACATTTCAAAAAACTCGATTGAATATGCTAAAAAATTAGCAGAAGATAAAAAGTTCGATATTGCATACTTAAATTCAAGTTATTTAGAAATAGACTTAGAATCAGACAAATATGATTTAATTGTATTGATATATACTGACTTAGGTGTATTAAAGCCAACTGAAAGAGAGAGCCTTTTGGAAATGATTTTCCGTGTATTAAAAAAAGGGGGGGCATTCATTTTTGATGTTCTTAAAGACAGAGAAATTGAAAAGAAAACATCTCCCAAGACTTGGGAAGTAAGCAACAACGGTTTTTGGAAAGAATCACCATATTTAGCACTTTCGGAATCGTTTCTATACCAAAAAGAGAAAGTAATTCTCTTCCAACATATCATTGTTGATACAGAAGAAAATATTGAAACTTACCGATTTTGGACACATTTCTTTTCTCAAACCGATGTGCAAAAAATGCTAGATACTCATGGCTTTATTGATGTAAAATTTAAAGAAGATATTTTGCCCGAAGGAGATATTTGGAATGGAGTTAATGTGATTTTTGCAATGGCTTCAAAATAAGGAAAAACGCCCTGTAACAATTATAAAAATAAAGTAGAATTTTGATGCGAAAACAAACTAATAGAATTCTCGAATATTTTCAATTTGCTGGAATAAGATATTGGACTGCATCTCTATTTCCTGCTCTAATAGGCACATCTCTGCCGTTTTGGCTTAATCCGCCTAATTTTGAATTTAAGATAATCGAAGCAATATTATTCCTAATAATGACTGTATTGGGCCACGTTGGATTTTCGTTGCTGTACTTTGGTTTTTTGCAAAAATTCAAATTAAAATTGAAAAGAAAACCGCTTCTTATTTTAGGGATTTTTAGTTTGGCAGTATCTGTTCTCATAGGATTATACATTAACAGTTCTTTACAACTGCACCCAAACGTTCCAGAATATATATTTATTATTTATGGTGTTACAGCAATTTTTGTTGGAGTACTATATGTCGTTCCTCCATTTAGTTTTTATCAACGTCTTTATGGTGAAGTAGTTATTTGTGTAGGATTTGGTATGTTGCCTGTACTCGGTGCATACCTCGTGCAAGTTGGAGATATTACTCGGACAGTTTATTTAGCTTCACTTCCTGTTGTTGTTTCTACTGGTTTATGGATATGGATAACTGAATTAATTAATAAAGAAGATGACAAAAAGAAAGGGTATAAAACAACAGTAATGTACTTTAATTATAAATTTTCCAGTCGAATTATTACTCTTTTTTTGATTTTTTTAATCTATGTATCACTTGTGCTGGCAGTTTTTGGTCGATCTTCTTTAAACCCATTATCATTGATAGCATTATTTTCATTAATATTTGCATTGATGATAATTAAGATAATTTGGAAGGATTATGAAAATATAGATGCTTTACAAAATGCTGAAAAATATGCGTTTTTAATTCATCTTTCTATTTGTGTTATCGTTATTTTAGCATCTCTTTCATCTATTTTGAATACGTAATAATGACAGCAAGATATATAAGAATGAATAATTACGCCACACAATAAATAAGCTTCAAACGGTTCGCAGAGCCCAGTTTGAAGCAAGTGTTGAGCTAAATCCCACACTGTTTTATTTCTATGCACTTTGAATTGGTTTTTACACTCGGTGTAGTGTTTCTATGGAAGAGTGTTTGATGGCATATAATGCCGGTATTTTCTGATCCGGCACACCCCGAACAAAACGGAAGACATGAGAGAATGCACCGGGATTTAAAAGCCGAATGTGTATCACCGGCAGCATTTGATATGAGGTCTCTCAACAAAGAAAATTAAACTCGTTTGTAAGAGAGTATAATAACATAAGACCGCAATCAACCAGGCTGAGCACTAATTTAGTGTAAAGCATGTGCCTTTAACTTTGTAAAGCATGTGCCTTAACGAACATAAATTGAAAAACCAGTACGATTATTTTTCATTATCTTTGCATAAAATTCAAGACATGGAAAGTGCAATTTTACATACAGATTCAAATCAAGATTTAAGCTTAATTCTTCAATTAGCAAAAAAACTCGGTATTTCTGCCAGGAAATTATCCAAAGATGAAATCGAAAATTATGGTCTTTCTATTTCAATAGCAGAAGGCAAGACAGGTGAATATGTTGATACTGAAGAATTCTTAAATGAACTTCGTAATGGAAGTAAAGATTGATAAAACATTTCAAAAGGATACCAAAAAGATCAACGATCAAGCACTTTTAGGAAAGATCGCTGATTCAATCGTCAATGTTCAACAAGCCAATAATCTTAAACAAATAAAGAATATTAAAAAACTTAGAGGTAGCTCTAATGATTTTCGAATTAAAGTTGGAGAATATCGCCTAGGTATTATTATTTCCGAATCTTCAGTTGAATTTATTAGGTGTTTACATAGGAAAGATATATATAAATTCTTTCCAAAGTAAATTATACGCCATAATAAATAAGCTTCAGACGGTTCGCAGAGCCCAGTTTGAAGCAAGTGTTGAGAGGATAAATGATATGCGTTTATAATATTTACTTAAGAGTCTAGAAACCATAAAAAACCCATATTAAGAGGCCTTAACAGATATGACAGAACGAACTGTAACACAACCTATAAAATTCGGCACCTTCTTAGGAGTATTTACACCAAGTGTTTTAACCATACTCGGTGTAATGATGTACCTAAGATTTGGATGGGTTTTGGGCAACCTTGGTTTACCACTGACACTACTTACGGTCGTTCTTGCCAGCAGTATCACTTTTATTACGGGTCTGAGTGCATCTGCAATATCTACCAATATGAAGGTTGGTATTGGTGGTGAATACTATATGATATCCAGAAGTTTGGGTATTCAGCTTGGTGGAGCGATAGGAATACCACTTTTTCTATGTAGAACCTTCAGCCTGACTTTATATGCATTTGGATTAGCTGAATCCATTGCTCCTTTTTGGCCACCAGAATGGGGAGTTCCTCCCGTTCAGTTAATGGCAGCAATGATTATATTGTTTGCAACTATGGTTGCTGGCAAAAGTGCAAACCTTAGCTTGAAATTGCAAATACCGATAATAGCAGCGGTTGGATTAAGCATGATAGCTTTATTCTACGGTGTTTTGACAGGAGGTTTTCATACTCCGGAAATGCATGCAAATTACCATCGTTCTGCACCTGAGGGATTCTGGTTTGTATTTGCTGTGTTTTTTCCTGCAGTGACAGGCTTTACTGCCGGAATTGGAATGAGTGGAGACCTGAAAGACCCGAGGAAATCAATACCTAAAGGAACTATATTGGCTGTTATAACCGGAACGATAACTTATCTGTTGATTCTAACGGCACTGTCGGTTACATCAAAAGTAGATGGTAGTATGTTGGCACAGATAGATCCATCAGCACCTCCTGTCTGGTCAAAGATCGCTCTTTTTGGTATGGTGTTAATCTACCCCGGCCTTTGGGGTGCAATATTATCCTCTGCATTTGGAAGTATTCTGGGAGGGCCAAGAGTTTTACAGGCATTATCTCTGGATAAGATAGCTCCTAAAGCCTTAGGTCGAACAAGCAAGACTGGTCAACCAACTTTCGCTACCTGGGTAACAGGAGGAATTGCATTAGTGGCAGTTGCACTTGGAGATCTTAATACTGTTGGTCGATGGATTACGATATTTTTTCTGACTTTATACATAGCAATTAACTTATCTGCAGTGATTGAAAGACTGGTTGGTGATGTTTCGTACAGACCAACAATAAGAGTCCATTGGATCATTTCTCTAATCGGTTGTATTGGAGCTGGGATTGTAATGTTTCTCATAAACCCATTTGCCTGTGTAATTGCAATATCTCTTGAGGTAATATTATATTGGTATCTCAAAAGAAAAGCTTTAAAAAGCAGCTGGGGGGATGTTAGGGCAGGTATGTGGAGTTCGATAGCCAGGTTTGCCCTGATCAAACTTAAGGAAAAGAACACACAAGCAAGGAACTGGCGTCCAAATATTATTTTGTTTTCATCAAACCCTACAAGATTGATGAGTCTGACCCGGGTTGCAAATTGGTTCAACCAGAAGAGAGGTATAGTAACAGTTTGCAGAACATTTGTTGGAGACATCAGTAACCCGGATGTGGATACCAAAGCGGTGCAACTGCAGATGGAACAAGAATTAACCAAGCAGAAAATAACAGCATTTCCTGAAGTTAATATTGTTCCGGATTTTGAAACAGGGATAATAAGTATCATTCAGGCAAATGGTTTGGCAGGAATGCAATCAAATACTGTCATGTTCGGATGGACTAACGGAATTGATAGAATTCAGAGATTAATGAGAATAGTAAGAATTGTCTCTGATATGAAAAGAAACAGCATTTTGGCAAATATTCCTGAAACAGACAGTTCACCATCTCATAAATGTATAGATGTTTGGTGGAGAGGGATGCAGAAGAACGGTGATCTGATGCTACTACTTGCTCATTTGTTAAATTTAAATACTGAATGGAGACGAGCAAAAATACGTCTGAGAACTATTGTTTTCAGTGAAAAAGAAAAAAATCTGATGAATGATAAGCTTAAAACTCTGATAGCCGAATCAAGAATATCAGCTGAGACTGGTGTTATTTTGAATAGGAACAATGAGAATGTCATAGAATTAATGCATAAATCCAGTAAAGATGCTGATATGGTTTTCATAGGATTAGCACTACCTGAATTGGGTAATGAAATAGAATTTGCAAAAAACCTGGATCAACTTGTTATTGGATTTAAATCTACGATTTTAGTTAGGAATGCTGAGTTATCCGAAGGTGAGCTGATCAAGTAGCAGGGTTGACTAAATTTCTAATTTATCTGTGTACCTTGTTGAGTGGAGTCTCACCCTTAAGCTTCTAAAAATGAAAAAATTAGAACCCAACCTGTCAGTGCAGCTTTACACTGATTGAAAATCATATTCACCAATACTTCTGTAATCATCAATCGCTAATCAGACCAAACTCTCCTACTCAACTAATCAACAAATTAACTACCTTTGCCCCATGCGCATAGATATCCTCACAATATTCCCGGTGTTTCTTGAGTGGATATCTTCAAAAAACGTAAACTCTACTTTTATTCTATAAAATTGATATGAAATTATTATAATAAGTAAAATTATGTATTTTTGTTTTAGTGAAAATTTATTTGAATTGCAGAATTACTTTTATTAATCTTTTAATCAATACCGAAAATAAATTTATTTATTAACCACACTTAAATTATCGCTAATAGTAGGGACTATGCAAAATTTACGATTTTCAGGACATGAATCTTTTCCACTAAAACACTTCTGGCCTTTGAAGGGAACACAATTCTTGAATGCGAATCATTCCTTTAGCGAACAAACGGCAGTTGTTCATCTGGGTGTTGGAAAAAATATGGTAAGTGCTATTAAATTTTGGTTGAGGTCTTTAGGCTTGACTGATGAAAATGATAATATCCAAGAAATTGCTAAATACCTTTTTGGAGATAAGAGCGTGGATAGATATATTGAGGATATTGGGACAATTTGGCTTCTGCATTATTATCTTGTAAAAACAAACAGAGCATCAATTTATTATTTAATTTTTAATGAGTTTTCAAAAGAGCGTATTGAGTTTACTAAAAACAATTTGCTTGGTTTTTTAAAAAGAGCAACACTTAAAGTAAATTCCAGTTATTTAAATTTAAATGTAAATACAATCAATACTGATATAAGTGTTTTTCTAAGAAACTATTTAAAACCAAAATTTAAAGACAGTAAAATCAGTATTGAGGATGATTATTCGGGTTTGTTTTTCGATTTGGAATTAATAACTCATTACAAAAAAGAAAATTCCGAAAACAAGATTCAAGATTATTTCATTTTAAACCGAGACTTCCGTGATAAATTACCTGCGGAGATTTTACTTTTTACAATCTTGGACAATAACAACCATGAAAATTCAATAAGTTTTAATGAATTATTGACAGGATATAATTCACCGGGTAATATATTTTTGTTGAATAAAGAAGGATTATTTAGCATTATTCAACAATTAATCAAAAAGTATAGTTTTATCACTTATAGTCAAACTGCAGGGAATCAGCTAATCCAATTTTCTAAAAAACCTGATAAGTTTGAAATTTTAAATAACTATTATGCAAACTAGTTATTTTTCACCATCGGTAAATATTATTAGAGATCAGGATATAAAATTTAATTATATCCCAACGCCGAATTCACAATTCGTTTATAACCATATTGTATCAAACTATATAAAAGGCTCAAGGGCGTTTAATATTATTGGAGCTTATGGAACCGGGAAATCATCATTTATTATTGCTTTAGAACAAAGTTTAAATCAAAAGGCAAACTATTTCAATAAAACTAAATTATTTAATGGGATTAAATCTTTTAAGTTTGTTAATATTGTAGGCGAATATAAGTCTTTTGAAAACAGTTTTAATTCTTATTTTGATCCTAATCTTTCAACAAATTATGAATTAAGCCCGCTTGATTTTTTAGATAATTATTATAATAGTTTAAAAAAGAAAAACAAAGCCCTGGTTTTAGTTGTTGATGAGTTTGGAAAATTTTTGGAATATGCTGCAAAGAATAATCCTGAAAGGGAATTGTATTTTATTCAGCAATTAGCAGAATTCGTTAATGATGTTACAAAAGAAATCTTTTTTATTACTGTTCTTCATCAGAATTTTAATGCATACTCAAATACTCTCTCCAGGTCGCAACAGAATGAATGGAACAAAGTAAAAGGACGCTTAATTGAATTAAATTTTAATGAACCTGTTGAACAATTGCTTTTTTTGGCATCAAAAAGACTTGAACAAAAGAAATATAATTTTAACATACCAAATAGTTTTAATAAGCTTTTTTTAACCATTGAAGCTGCGAAAGCATTTCCATTTAATGACTTTTTTGATATTGATTTCGTAAAAAATCTTTACCCTCTTGATATATTATCCGCAGCGACACTAACACTTTCTTTGCAGGAATACGCACAAAACGAGCGTTCGCTTTTTACTTTTATAGAGAATGATGAACATTTGGGAATTGCTGAGTTTAAGAGTAAGTCACAAACATTTTATTCTTTAAGTAATGTTTATGATTATTTGATTTATTATCATTTTGCTTTTATTTCTACAAAATATAATCCACATTATTCTCAATGGTCAGCTATTAAGGAAGCAATTGAAAGAGCTGAAAGTATTTTGGATAAGAAAATTGATGAAGCAATAAGTATAATAAAAACAATTGGATTACTAAATATTTTTGGAAACAAAGGAATTGTCATTGATAAAAACTTCCTTGCTAGCTATGCAAAATATAGCCTGGGAATTAAAGATCCACTTCCTATCCTTGATGAACTGATTAAATATAAAATAATAAGATATTCCAATTTTGACAACAAGTTCAAAATATTCGAAGGGACTGATTTAGACATAGAACTTGCCATAGATGAAGCTGGAAACCTTGTAGAGAGGGTAAAAAATGTCACTGATTATCTACACAAATATTTTGATTTCCCTGTAATTCCTGCAAAGGAAGTTTCTTATGAATATGGTACGCCAAGATTTTTCAGTTTTATATTAAGTGAAGAACCTGTTATAAAAACACCCCAAGCTGAGATTGACGGTTTTGTGAATTTAATATTCAATGAAGGACTTGAAGAATCTGCAATAATAGAAACATCAAAAACATGTAATGAAGCAATAATTTATGGACTATACAAAAACATAAGTGAAATACAGGATGTTATATATGAAATTGAAAAAGTAAAAAAAGCTATTGCAAAATATGAAGATGATAAAGTTGCAAATCGTGAATTAAAAGCCATACTGGAGCATTACAAAAAATTATTGAATCATTATATAATTAATTGCTTATATAATCAAAACTCGAAAATCAATTGGTTTTATAATGGGGAAAAGTTAATCATTGATAATCAAAGATCATTTAATAAAATATTATCAAAGATATGTAAAAAGGTTTATTTTGAAACCCCTATATTTAATAATGAGATGGTTAATAAAACTACAATCTCTGCAACCATATCAACAGCAAGGAAAAAACTTATACCAAAACTTCTTTACGATAGTGATATTAAAAACCTAAAGTTTGAAGAAGATAAATTTCCTGCTGAAAAAACAATCTACTTAAGCCTTATAAAAGAAACTGGAATTCACACCTATTTAAACGATAGTTTTGTTTTAACAGAACCAAGCGAAGAGTCATTTAAAGGTATGTGGAATGCCTGTATCAAATTCTTTGAAAGCACAAAGGCCCGAAAAAGAAACCTGACTGAACTTATAAATATATTAAAAAGTAAACCGTATAAATTAAAACAGGGTTTTTTGGATTTCTGGATTCCGATTTTATTGGTTATAAAAAAAGATGATTTTGCGCTTTTTGGAAAAACCGGATATATTCCTGATTTGAATGAGGACATTTTAGAACTAATAAATAAAACTCCAAAAGATTTTCATATCAAAGCATTTGATTTAAGCGGTAAAAAGTTGGAATTGTTCAATAAATATCGGGAGATATTAAATCAGGTTGAGCAACTTAAACCAACAAATCAAAGTTTTATTGAAACCATAAAACCTTTTCTTACTTTTTATAAAAGTTTACCATCTTACTCAACCACCACTAAGAATTTAAGTAAAAATGCATTACAATTAAGAGAAGCGATTAGAAATGCTACCGATCCGGAGAATTCATTTTTCGATAACTTCCCAGAAGCTTTAGGATTCAATGTTGATGATTTAATTAAGAATAAAAGTTCAATAGAAGATTTTACTATCGAACTCAAAGAAAGAATACAAGAAATCAATGCTGTCTACGATAAATTGTTAAACCATATTGAAGAATTTATTGATGATGATGTTTTGGGAGAAAATTTAAGTTTCCCTAGAAATAAAATTCTCCTTCAGAAAAGATATAAAAAGTTAAAAAAGGAGGTACTTAATCCTTACCAAAAGGTTTTTTATCAAAGAATCAATTCCATGCTTGATGACAGAAAGACCTGGATTAATTCTTTAGCGCAGGCATGCATCGGCAAATCTCTGGAAAATTTTTCTGATGAAGAAATTGAAATTTTAAAATATAAATTATCGGATATAATCCATGAGCTTGATAACCTGACTGATTTATCAGAATCCGACATAAACACTGAAAAAGAAGAGATAATAAAACTCGAAATAACATCTTTCTTAAAAGGTTTATCAAAAAATTATATTCGGATTCCAAAAAATAAATATAAGAAAATCTCTAATTTAGAGGCTTCAATAAAAAAGCAAATTCACGGAAACGACAGAACCTTGAATATTGCCCTTTTAACTAAACTATTACAACAAGAAATAGATAATGAGTAAAAAAGTACGACATTTACTTGGCATATCAGGAGGAAAGGATAGTACTGCATTGGCTATTTATATGAGAAATAACTATCCTGAACTTGACATTGAATATTATTTCTGTGATACCGGTAAAGAATTGGATGAAACTTATAATCTGATTAATGAATTAGAAATTTTTCTTGGAAAAAAAATAAAAATATTACGTGCTGCTGATAAAAGTAACGAAGAACCATTTGATCATTTTCTTAAAGTTTACGGAGGGTACCTGCCCTCGAGCCAGGCAAGGTGGTGTACAAAAAAATTAAAACTGGAACCTTTTGAGAAATATATAGGGAATGATTTGGTGATTTCTTATGTAGCTATTAGGGGAGATGAAGACAGGGAAGGATATATTTCTACAAAATCAAATATTCAAACGGTTTTTCCATTCAGAAAAAACATCTGGAGTATTGAAATCTTAAATGCAGTTTTTAGAAATGATAGTATTTATAGAGTGGCTGAACTCTATAAAGCACTTGCAAGTGATACTATTACTGATAAAGCATTAGAAATTATTTTCATACCAACTTCAGGTAATTTCTTCTTTTCAAAAAAAGTTAGTGCTTTATTGGAGTTGAGTATTAAAACTTTCAACAAGGTTGTCTTTGAATTTTTACAAGATTCAGATTATCCCCTTGCAAATCTGAACGACTTCCCGGTTATCGAAAACGAGGAAATAATTGTAAAGGAGCAGGTAAAAAAACTGTTTATTGATAATGGGGTAACTTTTCCAAAGTATTACAACGAAGTAGAGTATGAAGTTGACGGACGAAAAGGTAAATATGCCCGTAGCCGATCCGGTTGTTACTTTTGTTTTTACCAACAAAAAATAGAATGGGTGTGGCTTTACGAACAACATCCCCATTTATTTAAAAAAGCTATGGAATATGAAAAGGACGGCTTTACCTGGAATGAGAATGAAAGTCTGAAAGATATTACTAAACCCGAAAGAATTAATCAGATAAAAAAAGACCACTTGAAAAAAAGTAAAGGAATATCAACCAAATCAAATAGATTAGTTGATATTCTGAATGACGATTCGGGAATAAGTTGTGTTAATTGTTTTATATAAGATTTATGAAAATAGTTCAAGAAAATTGGTTAATTAAAAATTTAATTATTAAGAAGGCAGTTATTAATCCAAAACCGCAATATCAAAGAACGCCAGTATGGTCTACCACAAAAAAAATATTCCTTATTGATTCTATATTGCGAAATTATGACTTACCTAAATTCTATGTTAAAAACACATTAGATGATCCTGTTTATGATTTTGAGATAACAGATGGTCAACAAAGGATGAGAGCTATCTGGGAATTTCACAGTAATGAATTCAAACTTGTTGGAAAAGAAATTAATAGCTCAATCTATAAAGGATGTAATTTTCGAGAATTACCTGATGAATTAAAATCAAAATTTGAGAATTTTGAACTTAATATTTCAATAATTAAAGAATCTACTCAAGAGGAAATAAGGACTTTATTTGCACGATTGCAAATGGGAATGACTCTAATTCCTGTGGAATTAAGACATGCATTTGCAAGTAATATTGGTAATGCAATATTTATGATTGCAGAAAATCATAAATTTTTTAATTCAAGTTGTAGAATTATTAATACTAGATTTAAACACCAAGATTATTTAGATCATGTTATTGCTCTAATTTATTTCAATAATGAGAAAGATTTAAAAGCACCCTTACTATATCAATTATATATAGATTTATCTTCAGCACAAAGCAATGAACTTTCTGTATATCTTAAAAAAGTAAATAAAATACTAATATGGATGCATGAAACAAATAAATATGCTAAAGGAATATTTGCTAATAAATGGGGATTCGTAGATTCTTTCTGGCTTCTGCACAACTTATATGATAAAATTAATTCTGTTAATTATAAAAAATTTGCTTATAGTTTATTAGAGTTAGAAACAATAAGAAAAGATTACAATAGTAAACAAGAAGAATTAATAGAAGACAAACAAAGTACAAAATACGATAAAGATCTATATGATTATATAGAAGCTTTTAACCGACAAGGTGCACTTAAAAAAAACATCTCTATTCGATTTCGTGTATTCAATAACAAGTTTAATAATAAATTAAATTTTAATAAGAAAAATGGCTGATTTTAATACTGACCTTATACCGAAAAATCTAGTACAATCTGCAAAGAAAAACAACTGTGGTTTATTCGTTGGTGCTGGATTGTCAATAAATGCAGGTTTTCCTTGTTGGGAAGATTTATTATTAGAACTTATCGAAAATATTGAACAGGATAATATTACATCAAAGAAAAAAATCAAAGAACTTAAAAAGTTAGCAAAAAATCCTGCAAAATATTTATTAGTTGCAGAAGAAATCAAGGATATACTTCCTTCTGGTTTACATTTGCATATAAAAACTAAATTTGATAATCCTACAATCAACCCTAAAGAGCTTCACAAAAAATTATTTCAAATAAAAAACAATTTTATTGTAACTACAAATTATGATACGCTTTTAGAAAATGCATTTGTTCAAGTTTATAATAAAATGCCAACTGTTTATACATACAAGGATGCCGCATCGATTAACTATAATTTATGTAATAATGAACCTTTTATATTAAAGGCACATGGAGATTCAAGTAGAGCACCTAAAGAGATAATTTTAACTGACAAAGATTATAGAGGTATTATTTATAATGAAAGAGGCTATCAGAGTGTTCTGCATGTAATATTTAGTTCATATACCATTTTATTTCTTGGGGTCTCATTAAATGATCCAGAAATTCTTTTACTTCTTGGTTTTATTCACCATATCTTTCATGGTGGATCACCTCAACATTACGCTTTAATGCCAAAGAATAAAGTAACAGATACTGAAATAGATAGATGGCGAAAAGATTACAATATTTATATAATTACTTATGATCCGGTAGATAATCATAAACAAGTTGAACAGTTTGTTGAAGGTTTAATCCAAAAGCAAAATGATTAATCCCCCAATCCCTGCATCATTTCCTCCGCTCCACCAAAATTAAGGATGAATTCAGAATAATAAGATTCAAACAAATCCTTTAAATAAGTTTCTAATTCCACATCGGTTTCTTTTCCGTCAGTTTCTCGAAAAATTCGATATTTCCGGTTTTTTGTAATGGAATAAAGGAATAAAGTGTGGAAATAAACAGATGAAATATATTTGCGGTCTGCAAAAGCCAACTGTTCTGCATTAGGATTTTTAGTTTTTGATTTATAATGTTTTAAAACATTGCTGTCCATATTAATGTAAATCTTCTCCAAGTTATCGCCGCTAACTAGAGGATACATAATAGTATTCCAATCCATCGTTTCGCTTGTTGCATTTTCAACTTGTTTCCAGGTAATGTGACCGTCTTTTGAGTCTTTATAAGTTAAAATATGAGGGGGTAATCCGAGCATCTCTTCATCAATCATTTTTTCCTTTGGTTTCTTTTCTTTTGGCTTGTCAGGTTCGCTAATTTTTACCCAAAAGATTTCATCAAAATCAAAACCACCGGAATTACCAAGGGTAACTTTCATTTGTATTGCATCTCCTACATTAACATCCTCTTTTGGGTTTAGAGCTATTTTTATCATTCCATCTTTCGGACTGCTTCCGGTAACATTAAAAACGTCTTCAATATTATCGGGTTTTCCAAATTGGTCTCCACCTTCTTTTTCATTCGGCTTATGATTTAATAATGCAATTCTTAATTCACCCGGTTCTTCAACACGATCAAAGTAATGGTTTTCCACATCTGTTTCAAAACGTATTGTTCTTTCACCTCCAATCGGGATTTTAACGACCTCCTGCTCTCCATCATTTTTAGCTTTTATTTTAAATTTAGTTGGAAATCTATTCGGATTAAATGGTTCTTTATCTTCCTGTTTCCTTTTTTGTTTTTCGTTTTCTTTCTTCTTTGGTTTGTCTTTTTTCAAATCAAGCTTAAAGGTTTGGTTGAGCAACTTTAACAGGTCGCTATTTAAAGGCAAATTTTTTGTAAATGATTTTAATATTTCAGAAGTGTCTCCACCCTCAACTGCAATAGAATCTTTTCTTTTTTTTACTATTTCAGCTAATCTGCCATCTGATGTACCTAATTTTTTTGCTAAAAAAGTCCGCAATTCCCTTGTCTCTTCTCCATCCTTCAACCGGTCGCGTGAAGCCATAAAAAGCTCTTTCCTAAATTCATATTTTATTTTTGTACAATCAACATGAATCAAAAGATGATTTTTTAGTAGATTCATTTTTAATGACCGGGTAATAAATTCGGAAGTATAATGACCATGAACCTGTCCATTTAAAGAAAAAATAACAGCCATATTATTTTTAAAGAATTCCCGTTGAATAGTTTCTTTCGTCTCTTTTACAGATTTATCATTGATTTTATTTTTAAAAACATAACAAGTTACTTTCATGTTGTCAAAGAGATCATCATGGTAGGTCTCTGAAAAGTAATCTTCAATGTATTTACTATCATCTTGTTCAAGCCTATGTTTCAAACCATATAGTTCTCTTTCAAGATTTCTATCTTCAGGGTATCTTTCTTTTCTGTCAACAGTTAATATTGGCAATGCAGGTTCAAAAAGATATTCATTAATACTTTGATTCAAATCCCGTGAAATTACCGAACGGCTTCCTGCAGGAAGATCATAAGAAAATAATTTAATAATTGTTCCTGTTTCAAATAATCGGTTGTGAAGTTTTAAATCAAGTTTTGTAATCGGGAAAGAAGGGATCTTATCATCAATTTTTAAATACTCATACCAAGTGTTCTTTTTTGCACTCAATTCTTCAGGGGTCATTGGGTGTTCTCTTATCAAAGTAAATCCAAAACTTCCTGTTCCATCATATCTTTTTGATGCAATTAGCTGAAAACTCTTTTTTCCACAAAAAACTATTGCTCCGCTGCCACCCATGTTATATTTACCTTGCACAAATTGAATCTCCCACTTATTTCCAGTAATTAAAGATAAAAAAGTGCTTTCAAAATCTTCTGGTCTTTGTCCTTCTCCGTCATCATAAATTATAAGTGAAGTATTCATTCTGGGCCCATCTGCAAGTAATTGAATGCTTTCCCCTTGTTTCTTGCGATAAGTAGGTAAATCCCAATTTTTATTCTCAGGAAAAAATATTTCTACTGCATCCTCCATTGATCTTGGAGCCTCTTTTGACTTTGGTTCAATCCCTGCCTCAAAGCATTTTCTCATTAAAATAGCATCAATAGAATTAGTAATTTTCTCAATAAGTGCAGCAATAGGTGCGGATTGTTGATTTTCAATAACAGCAAAATTTGTTTCTATTCCTCCTAAAGGAAACCAATTCTTAGATATAAAGATTTCGGGATTTTCTTCTATTAACTTGTTAACATCCTGTTCAGTTTTTGCAATATATAATTGATTGAAAAGTTGTTTAAAATCAACGTATTGGTTTAATCTATCCATATGTTAAAAATAATTGGAGAGTCAAATAAATTATAAAATTAACAAATTTTCTATATATATAAGTAAAGTCAATAATATTCTTCCGATAATATTTCCAATTAATAATCCTATTCACAAATACATCCAAAATCTTCAATCGTCAATCCTCCTGGTAGATACGTTGCATGCAACGTATCTACCAGCGGATAACCAAAAATTTCCCTACCTTTGCCCCATGCGCATAGATATCCTCACAATATTTCCGGAAATGTTCGCCGGACCGTTTGATCATTCAATAATCAAGCGAGCCGTGGAAAAAAAAGTTATTGAAATACACCTGCATAACTTCCGTGATTATGCAACTGACAAACATAAAAAAGTGGATGATTATCCATATAGTGGAGGAGCAGGGATGGTTATGATGATAGAGCCGATTGCTTTGTGCATTGATCAATTAAAAAGCGAAAGGGAATATGATGAAATTATTTATCTGAGTCCTGATGGAGAGATATTTGATCAGAAAATGGCTAACCATTACTCAACCTATAATAATATTATCCTGCTGTGTGGCCATTATAAAGGTATTGATGAGCGTATAAGGGAAAACTATATTACAAAAGAAATATCTTTAGGGAATTATGTGCTTAGTGGTGGTGAACTGGCTGCAGCAGTTTTTTGTGATGGCATCATCCGTCTCATCCCAGGTGTGTTAAATGATGAGACATCTGCACTTTCTGATTCTTTTCAGGATAATCTAATATCCCCTCCTCTTTACACGCGCCCATATGATTATAGAGGCATGAAAGTTCCTGATATCCTTTTATCCGGTAATGATAAAGAGATAAATAAGTGGAAAACAGAAAAAGCAATTGAGCGGACGAAAATTAGAAGACCGGGTCTGCTTGATGATGATTAAAAATATTTAAAAAAAATTATGTAATTATAAAAAATAAACAAGTATATTTGCACTCGTTTTTAAAAAACACCTATTAATACCATTGAGATGAACAAACAAGAAACAGTTAAACATATTGAAAACACCTATAGCCAAAAAACTGACTTACCAAAGTTCAAGGCAGGCGACACTATTACAGTCTCTTATAAAATCAAGGAAGGAACTAAGGAACGTATTCAGCAATTCCAGGGTGTAGTGTTACAAAGATCCGGATCAGGAGTTTCTGAAACCTTTACAATCAGAAAGATGTCAGGTAGCACCGGCGTTGAAAGAATCATTCCAATACAATCTCCATTTATTGAAAAAATTGAAGTAAATAAGAGAGGTGTTGTAAGAAGGGCAAGAATATTCTATCTCAGGAAGCTAACTGGTAAAAAAGCAAGGATCAAAGAAAAAAGAGTTTAGTTTTACAATATTATAAAAGGAAAGACTGTCATAAACTGCCAGTCTTTTTTTTATGCATACCCCATAACCTTATACACCAGATAACCAAAAAACTCATGCAGGAAAATATTCCATCTGCCTAAAGAGTTAACATCAGGGACAAACATATACGAAAACTGATAACGCCGCTTACCAACTAATTTATTCGTTGGATATGTACTTAGCTCAATATCAAATTTATTAAAACATGCCTTTGCCCTTCTCATGTGAATAGCTGAAGTGATCAGCAGATAAGAACTTTCAGGATACTCATTTAATAATATTTCACTTGTGTATTTTGCATTTTCATAAGTGTTGTCCGAAGTAGTTTCTATGATCATGTCATAAGATGGAATACCAATCTCAACAAAATAGTCCTTTAGAAGCTCTGATTCTTTCATGTCTCTATAAAGCAGGCTTCCGGATCCACCGGATATAAGGATCTTTTGAATTTTTCCTGATTTATACAATCTTACTGCCTGCATAATTCGATCAACATTATCACGAAAACTCAACCTGTTGTTTTCTTTATCAAAAGTTATCATTCCTCCACCAAGGACAATTCCTACGTCGAATTGATCAGTCAGGTTTTTATCAGGAACAACATGGCATTCCCACATCCTGATCACCTCATCAACAATAAAAGGATTAGAAAAAAGATATAAAGTAATAATCGCAATAAAGATTAGCTTCCTGGACCTCTTACTGTTTCTTATCAGAAAAGCAAGAAGCATGAGTATTATCACCCATGTAAGTGGTTGAAGAAGAAATGATAATATTTTCGATAGATAAAAAAACATATTTCCTGATTTTTTTATTACTCCAATATTCCATCATTCCATTTCCTAATACGCTCCATTGTATTTTCTAAGGAACCACTCCCCTGCTATAAGTAAAATGATAAATATTAAAAGCCATTCAAGGTTTACAAGTTCATTGTATCGTTTCTGGTAGTAACGTACAGACTTAATATCTTCGCGTGTTTGTATTGCCTCAATTAGTTCTTCAGTATTTGATGGATAAAACATCCTGCCATCATGCCGTGATGCAAGTTTATAAAGAAGATTATGGTCAGCAATGGTATTAACAGATTCAATATTGACTGGTGAAACAGTAAATGCTCCATTTTCCTGGTATATTTTGCTACCAACTTTAACCCTTGCTTTGTAATTATAGTTACCAACAGGAAAGCTTCCAGCTTCAAGGTGATAAGCATTTGTTGTTTTACTGAAAGTAAATGGAAAGTTCTTTTGTTCACTATTAATAATATCCAGACTCACATCAGGTGAATTTATTAATTCGTATGACTTATTATAGACTTCGGCATCAAATTCAACTGTCTCATTTTCATAAAAACTACTTTCACTAATTATTCTAAAGAAACTCTTGTCTACTTTTACAGAGAGGTATTGAACAATTTTACTGAATATCTCATTAAAGGCATTATGATCATTATTTTTTGCAAAATCTGTCATCCTCCATCTCCATAAACCTGTACCAGCAATTACCCCCTGTTTGGAATCCAGAGTTTGAAGAAAAGACACCAGAGGATAATCGGATTCAATATTCCCAATAGTCTGACTGAACAATACACTAACAGCATTATTTGTCTTGTATTCGCCATGTGGGCTTAGTAGAGGAGGGAATTCATTTATAGCCTCCAGAGTTTGATCACTCATTGTGAATAAAGTAAAATCCTTATTAAATCCGGGTGTGGATTCATTAAAACTAAGTTTTTTACCTTTTATCACAAGGCCGGTAGTAAGATCATTATAATCAGTCATATTTGTTTTGGAACCAAGAATATACAAAGCCGGTATATTTTTTTTATTGAGTTGTTCAATAAAACGTGAAGAGCTATATCTTACAGAAGGAAGCTGGTGCATGATGACCAGGTTATATTCAGCAAATGATTTATTGAAGTCGCTGGTGATATAATCTTCAACTTCATAATTATAATTACTTTCAATTGCCTGCACTATTGCAGAAATATCAGGATGGGGAGCTTCGGCAAGTATCAGGATTTTCTGTCTGGCATCAAGTATATCAATAAAAATATTTTGAGAATTATTTACAGTACTGATCTCATCCTCAATAGTAGACAGACTTATATTGAATCTCTGTATCCCGGTATTTTCCGCTTCCAAATGAAGAAGAATTTTTTCAGAATAGGTATCATTGTTAATATCAATATTTCTTCTGAAAACGGTACCATTTTTACCGGTAATATTGAGCACGCTTTTCCCTCCAGACAACTCATTTGCATGAACAACAACCTCAACAGGAAATTCGTTTCCCAGATATGCAATACGGTTATAGTTAACTTTGAACAAGATCAGGTCTTTGTTCAGGTTTGTATCTCCAAGGGCAATTGTATAAAGCGGAAACTTGATCTTCTCAGAGGCATATAAAGGATTAACTCCTTGATTATAAATTCCGTCGCTGGCTATAATAACAGCTCCAACATTTCTGTCAGAATATAAGGTTCGGAACTCATCAAACAATATTGCCATATTTGTTTGCTTAGCAGAAAAAGTGTGGTCAAAACCTTCTTTCACCTCTTCTCCGAAAGAATATGACCGGACATTATAGTCATCTTCAAGAATTTCTGCCATCTTCTCAAGTTCTTTGGGAAATTGCTTATAAAAAGCAGAGTCTTTCCCAAAGACAACCGACTGAGAATTATCCTGAGCAATTATTATCAGGGGTTTTTCAACCGTTCGTACTGTTGTTTTTAATAAAGGTGAAAGCAGTAGAAACGCAATAATACTAACGCTAATAAAGCGCAATACAAACATTGTGCTTCTAAGGACTTTCGAAAATTCATGCTTATCCTTGTAATAAAGAATTAGGGCATACAAGGCCCCAAGCATAAAACAAAATAAAACAAACCAGAAAGGGTATTCGGTAATTATATTCATCTCTTAAGTATGCATTCCCCCGCAAACACTTATAACCTGACCAGTTACATAAGAGGATAGATCAGATGCAAGAAAGACGACTACATTTGCAACATCTTCAGGTTGACCAGCTCTTCTTAAAGGTACATCTTTTTTCCATATCTCTTTTAATTCATCAGACAATTTGTTTGTCATCTCAGTTTCAATAAATCCAGGGGCAACAGCATTACATCTTATATTACGTGAGCCCAGTTCCTGTGCTACTGACTTAGTAAATCCAATAATTCCCGCTTTAGAAGCAGAGTAGTTTGACTGACCTCCATTACCTTCTATTCCAACAACGGAGCTCATATTTATGATCGATCCGTAGCGTTGCTTGATCATGGTGCGTTGCACTACCTTTGTAAGGTTGAAGACTGATTTAAGGTTTACCTTTAAAACCAGGTCCCAATCATCTTCACTTAGACGTAAAAGAAGGTTGTCCCGTGTTATTCCTGCATTATTAACAAGTATATCAATCCCGCCAAAATCATCAGTGACAGATTTTATAAGATCTTCGCTGTCAGTAAAGGAGCTGGCATCTGAGGCATAAGCCTTTGATTTTACACCTAATGCTGTGAGTTCTTTTTCAAGATTTTTGGCAAGGTCATCATAAGCCAGGTCTGAAAATGCAATATTAGCACCTTCTTCTGCTAATTTAAGAGCTATTGCCTTGCCAATTCCTCTTGATGCACCTGTTATTAATGCTGTTTTACCAATTAATAGTTTCATCTGATTATATTTTAGTATTTAATTTATGTTCAGAAATTTGAAATTGGATATTAGAAATTAAATTACCCGTTTATTTGTGTTGAATCAAAAATTTTAGCAAAGATAAAGAAAGATTCCGCAAATTCAAGCAAAACTGTTACACGGGAAAAGTGGCAGTAGCAGTAGCAGTCCTCAGTCCACAGTAGACATCTTGCAAGCTGAAACTAGAAATTAAAAAACCTAATACCTAATACCTAATACCTAATACCTAATACCTTATACCTAATACCTTATACCTAAATCACACCCACATAACCAGATCAATATCTTGCGGATATTGGAGTAATGGATTAACAGGGGAGATTCTGAAAATATAATCAAACAAACCGGCTTTTGTCAATGGTATCTCACATCTGAATGTAATAACACCAGCCTTCTGTGCATTTATTATTAATGGTTCTTTATGTAGAATTTTTTCAATTTCACTATCGACTTTTTGTCCAAATAATACCTGAATACCAATATCATCAACAGATAAATCTTTAATATCTACAACAATCTCAGCAATGAAATTTTCACCCATTAAAAGTGCCCTATTGCTGGAATCCGGAATTTTCACTGACAACACTTCAATACTCCCCCACTTATCAATTAGTTTTTTCTTCCAATCGGATATCTGTTTTACAATTTCATAATCATTTTCTCTGAGCAGTAAAGTTCTTTCTATTAGTTTAGTGTAAAAGCCTGAGGTATAATCATCAAGCATACGTTTCATAGTAAAGTTTGGGGCTACTTCGGAGATAGTGTTTTTAATAAAAGAAATCCAGTCTTCAGGAATTGATTTTGAGTTGGTTTTATAATATAATGGAACAATTTCTTCTTCCAACATATTATAAATGATCTCGGCATCCAGTTCATCCTGAATTTGCTGATTTGCATATGTGCGAGCTTCTTCAATTGCCCATCCTGCACCTGGCTTGTATCCTTCGGCCCACCAGCCATCTAAAACACTAAAATTTATAACGCCATTCATTGCAGCTTTTTCACCACTTGTACCAGAAGCTTCGAGAGGGCGAACCGGAGTATTCAACCATACATCTACACCTTGAACGAGTTTTTTAGCAATCGTTATATCATAATTTTCAATAAAGATAAGCTTCCCGATAAATTCCGGTTTTTTTGATATTTCAATAATCCTTTTTATAAGATCATGCCCTGCTTTATCATTTGGATGAGCTTTACCTGAAAAGAGGAACTGGACAGGTTTTTCCTTATTATTAACTATGTGGCTCAAGCGCTCCAGGTTGCTAAATAACAAATGTGCTCTTTTATATGTTGCAAATCTTCTGGCAAAACCAATGCATAATGTGTCTTTATTTAAGGATTCAATAGTTTTAAAAACAATACTTGCTTTTTCCTGCCTCCTTGTAAAATCAGCTGACAATCTCTTTTTAAGAAATTCCATCAATTCCTTTTTCAGACCTTTTCTGATCTTCCATATATTCTCATTTGAAACCTTATGAATTTGCCTCCAATATTTTGAATTCGATTGATCATTAAGAAATCCATTGCCAAACTCATTACAGTATAATTTCTGCCAGCTCTTAGCAGTCCATGTCTGATAATGCACACCATTTGTAACATGGCCGATATGAATCTCATCTTTATTATACCCTTTATATAGTTTGCTAAACATTGACCTGGAAACTCTTCCATGGATTTTGCTAACACCATTGATCTCCTGACATAATTTTGCTGCGAGCACACTCATTGAAAACTTTGAATTTGCATCATCCTCATTATAGCGCCCCAGCCCCATAAATTTTCCCCATGAAATATTAAGCCTATCAGCATAATGGGGAATATATGTTCTCAGCATATTTTCATCAAACACATCATGCCCAGCCGGTACAGGTGTATGCGTTGTAAACAATGCTGATGACCTGACTATTTCGAGCGCTTGTTCATATGGAATTTTCTCTTCATTGACGAATTTCCTAAGCCTTTCTAAACCATTAAATGCTGCATGGCCTTCATTTGTATGGAATATATCAGGTTTTATTTTAAGTGCATCAAGTAATCGGATGCCACCTACTCCCAGAAGTAATTCTTGTTTAAATCTATTCTCATTGTCTCCGCCATACAACTGATGAGTAATAAATCTATCCTCAGGAGAATTTTCCTTAATATCTGTATCAAGGAGATACAAAGGAACTCTACCAATATCAATTCTCCAGACTTTGGCTGTTAGTGTCCTTCCGGGAAGTGCAATATTTATTTTTACCCACTCTCCGATCTCATTCATAAGCGGGATTAAGGGTAAGTGAGTGTATTTTTGTGGAACATAAGAAGAAAGCTGATCCCCGTTATTAGATATTTCCTGTTTAAAATATCCGTAGCGGTATATTAAACCTATGCCAACAATATTCATATTCGAATCACTTGCTTGTTTTAAATAATCGCCGGCAAGCATACCCAATCCACCCGAGAATATTTTGATTGTGTCATGAAGTCCATACTCCATGCTAAAGTATGCTATTTGATTCTCTGGCTTTTGTGAAGACTTTTTCATATAAGTGTTAAACATTTCACTTACATGATCCAGTTTACTCAAAAATTCTTCAGACTTTTCGAGCTGACGAAATTTCTCATAAGACAAACACTCAAACAGTGCAATGGGATTCTGGTTCACTTCTTCCCAAAGAGAGGGATTTATCATTTCAAAAAGCTCAATTGCTTTATAATTCCAAGTCCACCACAGATTCCTTGATAGTTCATAAAGCCCGGATAGCCGGGAAGGTATTTCAGGTTTAACATGGATCTTCTTCCATACCGCATAAGGTTCTTTCAGGTTTTTATCAACATCAGTTTGAATAGTATATTGCTTAGTATTAAAAAGATGTGAGCGATTATCAACCTTTGCAAGTGCATGCGAGTATACATCTTTATAATTTTCTACAAGTTTATCCCATAATGCAATTCTTGAAATATTAAATGCTTCTTCTCTTAGAGTATTCCATTCTTCAGGTGATTTATTTATGAATTCAGAAATAAATTTTTCAATATTGTCAGTTACAAGATTATCATTATCATCTGTCCTGTCAATAACTTTAACTGCAGAGGAATTTTTACCATATTTTGTTCTTACCCATAAACCAAAACCTGCCAATGAAGTGGTGATAGTAGGTATATGAAAAGCAACACTCTCAAGGGGAGTGTATCCCCAGGGTTCGTAGTATGAAGGAAAAACAGAAAGATCAAAACCAATCAGGATATCAAAATATGACATTCTGAATATTCTATCATTTTGATTAATATAAGCTGGAACAAAAATTATCTTCACTTTATCGTTTGGAAGGTTTCTAAGTGAATTTGCCTTTATCCTCTTCAGCACGGGGTCATTAGTGGCATCATGAAGAGCATGAGTAAGATAACAGTCACTACTTTTATTTTCAAAATTATCAAAGGATAGTCTTTCTAATACTTCGGGTAAAGCTCCTGTATTTCCTGCCGGGACAGTTATGAATGCTATGACATTTTTTTTAGATTTATAATTCTTTTGTAATTGCCCTAGAGAATCAATAAAAAGGTCAATTCCTTTGTTTTTAAACTCATATCTCCCACTATTGACAATTAGAATGCTATCATCTGGAATAGTTTGGTTAAGGACAGCTCCCGCAACAGACAGGATCTTCTTCCTTGCATTTTTTCTCTTAATTGCAAATTCATCCTGTTGAGGTACAAAAGAATCCTCAAAACCATTAGGAGTTACTATATCCACATCTTTGCCAAGGAGGAATTTACATTCTCCGGCAGTGATTTCACTGACAGTTGTAAATCCATCAGCTTCCTTTGCTGAAAGGCTTTCCAGGGAATACTTTGAAAGCACACCAAATTGCCTGGCCAGTAATTCAGGTTTGTATGAATTTAAATTACTGTAAAGAGGTAAATTATTCCCGGCTATCGAACGCCCAAGCACAGTGGCATGTGTTGTAAATACACATCCTGCCTGAGGCACTTTTTCTTTTAGATATAGAATTCCGGCACCTGTCATCCATTCATGAAACTGGGCAATGATCTTATCCTGTGCAGATAAAAAGAAGTTATAAAAGCTCTCAATAACCTGAGCAGCAGCGTATCCAAAAAGTGCAGGCTCAATATAATCCCAACCTCCTGATAAGGAGTCAAGCTTGTACTTTTCCCATAATTCAGCGAATATTTTATCCTTACGGGAAAAATAGGGTGTGAAATCAACTAATATCACAACAGGCTTTCCAGCAATATTCCATCTGCCGGTTCTAATTCTCAAACCATCTTCATTAGCCTTTTCTTTCCACACTTTGAACAAAGAAACATCTTCAAGAAATTCAGGGTTATTATGTGTTTCTTTCCAGACATCTGGTCCAATAAGCAATAATTTATCACCATATTCCTTAACAAGATTTAATGCCTTAGTTGAAATAACAGTATGTATACCGCCAACCATATTGCATATCTCCCAGCTGGTTTCAAAAATATAATCAGCTTTTATTCTATTCTTTCTCATAAAAATTCCTCAACAATAATTTCTTCTTTTATATAATCTTAATTTGAATAATTCAGCAACCTAGCCTGATTAATTCACAAACTTAAGATTTAGTCAAATTTACGAAATTATTTTCAAAAAATCGTATCCTCAAAATATTTTTTAGTCAAATCTCAAACATTTACAGAATTTCCAGGCTGATATAT
>Ga0222627_1000206_pt1 | contig 33075 bp, 25 predicted proteins | sample AntAcemetageno93_FD_179859 | JGI IMG/M metagenome (GOLD analysis project Ga0222627, IMG submission 179859) | Saline water microbial communities from Ace Lake, Antarctica - #93 | ecosystem: Environmental > Aquatic > Non-marine Saline and Alkaline > Saline | place: Antarctica: Ace Lake | collected... | reverse complement strand
TCTGTTCCCGTCAACCGTCAACTATCAACCGTCAACTTTCTGTTCCCGTCAACCGTCAACTATCAACCGTCAACTTTCTGTTCCCGTCAACCGTCAACTGTAAACCATCAACTTTCTTTTACAGTCAACAGTCAACAGTCAACAGTCAACAGTCAACAGTCAACAGTCAACAGTCAACAGTCAACAGTCAACAGTCAACAGTCAACAGTCAACTTTCTGTTTCCGTCAACTGTCAACCGTTAACTTTCTTTTCTCATGGGTAGATTATATCAACTCTTTGCTTTTGTTTCCGTCCTCTGCGTATTCAATTACGTCTGGAGTGAATGTAAAGGAGTTCGGCACCGCAAAGCCCTTATTGCAGTTACATTATCAACATTATTTTTTGTTACAATCGGTTTCAAGGACCTCTCTCTCCCTTACGTCACATATCTATTTATTGGAATAGTCGGCATTCCGTCAATTCTTTATGGAGTTTCATACGATCCGACTATCCTGCTTATAGTTGCCGCTACCTATATCCCTTTTAATTTGCTCCTTCCGGCTGACTTTGGTGGCATTCAAAGAGCATTCAATGGCACTAATGTGGTTTTAGTGGCGCTTTTTATTGGTTATCTTATTGGCAAGAAGAAATCTTCCACCCAGGTAGGGAAGAGATCAAATTTTGTCTTCAAATTTGTATTATTATATGTTGTTTTATCGATTATTTCCTATGTTAGAAGTGGCCTGATTTATGGACCGGATTATCTTTTAGGAGTTATGTTCGACCTGAAAAGGTGGTTAACTCCCTTTATATTAATGTTCTTTTTTTATAAGATAGCAAGAGATAGGGAGATAATAAAAATAATTTACGCGGTTTTTATGATAATAGTTATTGTTAATGTATTTTATGGATTATTGGAATGGGTTGAACTTGGTTTCGGCACCTATTCTTCAACAACGCGACGCCTTGGCGGCATTAACATGCAGCCTAATTTTTATGCCGCTTTTATAGCATATTATATCTGTCTAATAATTGCTCCCTTTTTTACTGGCTTTAGAAAACCCTCCGCCAAATTTCTTATTTTCCCTATCTTAATTGGTCTTAGAATATTCATCCCAACCAACTCACGCGGAGCCTGGCTCTCTTTTCCTCCTGCTTTATTAACAGTATGTTTTTTTAAAAGTAAGGTACTCTTACTAATAGCTGTAACTGCCGTTATCATATCTGGACTATACTTTTCAATATTGGTTCCCGATACTATCAGGGAAAGGTTTGAAAGCGCATTGGATGTAAACAAACGGTCGGGAATTTATTCCCAGCGTACTGATAGTCCAGTCTCTTATTTATCAGAATCAAAGTCTATTAGCATACGATCCCGGGCGATATTATTGGGAGGTGGATTGAAGATGATGCGTGTAAATCCATGGTTTGGTATGGGAAGGTTCACTTTTTCACATTTGATCGGCAACTATACTGAAAATGGATTAAGGGGCTCGGCTCATAATCTATTCTTAACGATTCTTTGTGAAATGGGATTCCCGGCGTTAATAATCCTGGTAGTATTATTACTTCTGCTCTTTACAAATGGTATTTATGTCTATCGCCGGGAGAAAGATACCATGCTGAAGGGTATGGCGCTCGGTTTTATGGCATCAATTCCGGCTATAATTGTCTGTAATTTTACAGGAAACCGTTTTGATGCAGTTGATCTTATCTCTATCTTCTGGATGCTTGCCGGCTGTGTTCTCCGCTTGAAAGATATAATTCATTATGAAAGGACGATAGAATTACGTTGAAACAAAAGGACGTTAAAGCTTAAAAACGTTGAAGATAAAGAACGTTAAAAAGAGAAAACGTTAAAGATCGTTGAAGACTGTTGAAAGGTTCAAGATCGTTAAAGGTCGTTGTAATGTATAAATCCATTGTAGGTTGTTTAAGGTAAAAAAGTCAAAAATCCACTTAACAGCCACCTGCTTACTGGCAACATTTATTCCCAGTTCAGGCGTTTAATGGTAAAATATATGTCTACGTGTGGCAAATGTAACAGACGCTGGAATTTATATTGTTAGGAAAAATAAAGAAAATTAGAGTATAGTAAATAAGAAAGTTATAACTCCATCGAAAGACATAAGTTTGATTTTGTTAATTCACATCCAATCACATTCAATCGTCTGTTAAATTGCCACCGATGCGAGGCTAAACAATAAAACAATCGTCTGTTATAAAGGTGTTCTATGGAAAAAGTAGATCTGTCAATCATCATCCCGATGTTTAATGAAGAAGAGGTTATCGATGAGACAATAAAGTCAGTAACCTCAGAATTAGTTTCCCTCAATCTCAACTGGGAGATAATCCTGGTAAATGACGGCAGTACCGATAATACACTCGATTTATGTCGCCGGGCATCCGCTCGAGATGATCGAGTTAAAATTGTAACCTATTCTCCCAACCGGGGGAGGGGATATGCTCTCCGGCAAGGTTTCAACACTGCTGCCGGGGATGTAATTATCTCAATTGATGCTGACCTCACTTATTCCCCCGACCACATCTCCTTGATCTGGAATGAAATGGAAAAGAAAGAATCCGACATTGTTCTCGGGTCGGCTTATATGAAAGGCGGGAAGGTAATTGATGTCCCATTAAAGCGTATATTAATCAGTAGGGTAGGAAATTTAATCCTCGGTTTCTCCTTCCCCGGCAGGATTAAGACAATCACCTGTGTTCTCCGGGGATATCGAAAAGAAGTTCTTGATTTATTAGAACTGGAATCCGAGAAGAAGGAAATCCACCTGGAAATTCTGGCAAAGGCGATTGCCCTTGGTTACCGGGTCAAGGAAATCCCGGCTGTTTTAATCGGCCGAAAAAAGGGGAGATCCAAGTTCCATTTCAAATCAACCTCCGCGTCTCATCTGGCTTTTTCATTTTATCAAAAGCCGATGATAGTCTTTGGGTTTCTTGGAATATTTATGGTGATAGCGGGGAGTATCCTGGGAATTGTTTTTATCATCCAGAGGTATATGGGAACCTTAAATCCAACCCGCCCAATATTTATTCTTATGATTCTAATGTTTTTGGGTGGGATTCAGATGATTAGTTTTGGATTCATTGCCAATCAAATTGGGATTGTCAAGAAAGAGCTTTTTCGAGTGCAGAGGATAAGTAAACAGATTAGTAAGCAGTTGGAAGTCAAAAACAGATATGAAAAACGTTAAAAATAGGAAAAAACTGTGGCTCTTGAGCTTGGGGATAATTACTGTGGCGCTTATCTTAGCTTTTCTTGCCCGTTACGTTATCCAGCGCCCGGAGTTGAGGGAAAAAGGTACATTAGAGAGTGAATCCTCGCAGGAAAATCGTGCCGGGAATAACACGGAAACTTTTGCTTATTTCGCGTATTTATCAGATATTTCAAAAATCTCACCAATCAAAAGATCGATAAAAAATATTCGGGCTTCTCACCTTCCCGAAAGGTTGATTATCCAGCCCGGAATCTATAGATTTGATTCTAAAAAATATGATTGCCGGAAAGAAGGTCTTTACCGCTTTGTGAATCCGGGAAAGAGAAATGAACAAAGGATTGTTTTCAAATCCGATTTATTGGCTTTAATCTCAGCATTGTCTTGGATAGTGACCCATGGTTACGCTGATGAAGGCAAATCCTATGATGAACAAATGGAGAAAGCTACCAAGACCAAACTGTTTTTAACCTGTGGTCCTTCTTCTAAACTGGCTTCACGATTGCTGGGTGAATGGGGCTATAAATCCCGCCGGGCATCCGCCATAACACTTGATGAGTGGAACAGCTACGATAATAGTCATACTGTAATCGAGGTGTTTAATCCCCAGCTTAAGAAATGGGTAGTATTTGATATAGATAACAATACATATTTTTCCCGCAATGGGCAGCTTTTATCTCTAATCGAATTTATAGACCAGGTCTCCCGGAATGATTATGAGATAAAATATATGGCACGGGATACTAAGCTGGATGTTTCAGGTTTGATTAACAACACTTCTAATTACAATTTCGATTTTGTTTCGGAATACATAACCTCTACCGAAGATAGCCTTCGGCGTTGGTATAAAAGGATTATGCAGGTTCCTCTCATCAGGGAAGGCGATTACCATTATTTTTATGCCGGAGAGGAAGAGAGAGCCAGACTCGAGAACCACTCGAACTATTATAGGTATATGGACCGATCAACCTTCATGAAAAAATTCTATCCATGAACCGGTCGCTGCTAAAGATGAATAAAAAGAACATAATTATTTTGATTATCCTGGTTTTGTGTCTTGGGTTTTTTTTAAGAATCGCCGGGATTTTCTATCAGACCTATGGAGATGAGCACAATTATGTTTATAAGTCCCTTCAAATAGGCCACTTCCAATTTCTAGACACTTATAACATGGGAGTCGGTCTATATATCCTCTTTTTTGTTGATTCCGCTTATTTCCTTATAGGCAGTTTAGTCGGCTATTTTCATTCCGTGGCGGAGTTCATCAATCTTTATTTCTCCAACCCCTACTCGTTTTTTGTTCTGGGCAGATTAGTCGAAACAATTTTTGGTTGTTTGTGTATTTGGGGACTTTATTTATTAGGGCGGGAAATGTTTTCTCCTCGCGTGGGAATCGTGGCTGCGCTTTTCCTGGCAATAAACCCTATGCATATTGAGCTGTCTCAAATTGCCCGCGGGCAGGCAGTTGCTAATTTGTTTTTAATTTTGAGCTTTCTGTTCTTGTGGCGAATCAGCAAGTGTCCTGGATTTAAGAATTATGTTCTATTTGCCGTCTTTGCGGGATGTGCTAATTCAATCCGCAATTATAATATTGTAATTTTTCTTCCTTTTATAATAGCCCATATAAAGCAATGTCGAAACTTTAACAAGGGAGTGCTGACCAAAGAGCTTATAGCAAGTCTGATAATATTTTTGCTTGTATACGCTCTTTTTGTTCCAGAATTAATATTCAAAGTCCAAATATTTATTTTGTATATTTCGAGCCTCGCTCAGCTAGTAATGGGTGGTCAAACTGCAGTTGCGTACATTGGGAATGAGTCGGCGAAGCCCTGGTTATTTTATCTTAAGGATGGTTTCCCCCGGGTATTAACAATCCCATTATACCTGGTGGTTATGGCCGCTCTCGTTTTCTGTATTTTTAAAATAAGGAAAGTATTTGCTGCATCCTTGCTTCTACTATTTATTGGGGCTTATTTTTTAGTGATATGTGTAAGCAATATTGTTTCTGCCAGGTATTTACTTCCCGTTATTCCATTTCTGCTTCTCTGTTCGGCATATTTTTTACAAGAAATAATTAATTTTATAAAAATGTCGCCGCGGGCGAAATCATTCATTATCCTAACTGCAGCGATACTGGTTTCTATTTCACCCGTAGTCCAGTCGGTAGCCCATGACTTGAGGATACTCAAGCCATCCACTTTAGTCGTGGGCAGGGAGTGGATTCTCGAGAATATTCCGCATGGCTCACGAGTAGCGGCTGATGGGATGGGCTACCTCACTCCCGACCTGAAGCTAAATAATGTCATTTATTATGATTTGTATAATCTGGATGAAGAAAGTTTGCGAAAGGAAATTGCCCAGAGGGAGAAAAAGAGGATAGATTCTTATGCTTTAAAATATTTTTTAGATAATCAACCATTTCCGAAGTATTACATATTGAATCTCGGCACCCGGGTTGAAGTTTCTTTGAATGAGATAAAGGAGAGGGGAATCCAGTATGTAGTCATTAACGAAAACTTGAAAAAGATCTTCTGTGAACAATCAATTATAAATAAGCATCCTAAAATTTGTCACTCCCGGGATGATTTCTACCTGTGGTTAGAAAAAGATGCTTTTCCCATAAAATCTTTTTCCCCTCATTCGCACCAGAGAGGTCCCGAGATAACGGTTTATAAGGTAAAAGAATAATCGAGAGCTAAATGAATTTATTCAGGTCGAAGAACAGATTTATTTATTATATCATTCCTACCGTTATTCTGATCGTTGCGGTTATCTATCTTAAAGAAAACCTTCCTCGATTTAGAGAGATCAGAGTAACTTCTAAATGGGCCTTGGGAGGTCTCATTCTCTGTTCACTTCTGGAGTCCATCCCTGGGGGTGGGCTATTTAAGAAACTCTTGAATCTATTCAAAGTTCGTCTGAATTTGATGGAAGCGGTAGGCTTAGTTTATATAACCGCCATGGGAAACTATATAATTCCCTACTTAGGAGGAATGGGTTTAAGAGCTACGTATTTGAAGCGGCGGTATAATTTTCCTCTCAGCTATTTTGCCAGCACGGTGGCAGGAACTGCGTTATTATCTTTTTTGATCAATGCTTTTCTGGGGTTAGTGGTTATGATTTATCTTTCACTGTGGGAAGGTTTGCAAAGCGGGCCATTGACGTTTCTGTTCCTTGTTTTTTTTATCTCGTCTTTCCTGCTCATCATTGTTCCTTTTAAAGGAGTGAAGTCAAAAAGATGGTTTTTCCAGAAGCTAAATCAAGTGCTGGAAGGATGGAAAATTATTTCCAAGGACAAAAAGGAACTGGTTGGTTTATCTTCCATAATTTTCTTGTCCGCCGTGCTGAGATTATTTTCTGTATATTTCGCTTTTAGGATACTTACTGAAAACATCACTTTTTTAAATTCGGCAGTTATTTCTTCTATGAGTTCGATGAGCGGTCTGATCAGCTTTACTCCGGCGGGATTAGGAATTAATGAGCTAGTTATTGTTTTTACTTCCAGGACGTTAGGCTATCTGGTTGTTCTGAGTGTATCGGTAGTCCTTATCCAGCGGGTGGTAACTACAGTGATAGTCTTTATCGGAGGTACAATATCCAGTTATGCTCTTTCCAAAGCCGCCATCTCATCCGATGATGGGAATCAGAAGACACAGTCCCCCGATTAGATAGACCTTACTCGAAAAGGGAAATGACAAAAGTTTAAAACACCAAAACAAAAGTAGAAAAAACTTGATCGGAATCACCGTCGCCCTCTCCCCGTGGAAAATATAATTCTTCACCCCCTACATAAACGATTCCGTGATAAACTTTGTTCATCCTTATTAAATATGGGTTCAATGAAAGTTTACCTTGGGTAACAAGAAAAAATGTTGTTTATTCCCATGTCAAGTAATATAATGCATACAATTAAACTAAGCTTTCAGTGAACCCCGTTCCTTCGAAATTTCATTAAGTTCGTAGTGCAGGACTTCAGTCCTGCCTGACGAAAGCAGGACTAAAGTCTTGCACTACGAGCACGAGGCGATGAGGTTTACTGAAACCTTACCAATTAAAACTAAACTGGGCAGACTCCTATGAATATAAAAGACAGCAAAATATTGGTAATCGGCGGGGCGGGTTTCATCGGTTCTCATCTGGTGGAACAATTACTTGAGGAAGATCCCACCGAAATCGTCGTCTACGATAACTTCTCCCGAGGTACCATCGATAATCTCGAAAGTGCTCTGCAAGACCAGCGGGTGTCAATCTTCAATGCGGGCGGAGACATCTGCCAGGCAGACATTCTCAAGGAAGCCATGCAGGGAAAAGACGCTGTTTTCCATCTTGCCGCCCTCTGGCTGCTGCAATGCCACGAATTCCCCCGCGCTGCTTTCGATGTCAATATCAGGGGTACATTCAATGTTGTCGAATGTTGCCGGGATTGCGGCGTCAAGAAATTGATTTCTTCCTCCTCGGCGTCTGTCTATGGGGACGCGGTCGAAATCCCGATGGCCGAGAACCACCCATTCAACAACCGGACATTTTATGGAGCAACCAAGATAGCGGGGGAGCAGATGTGCCGGGCTTTTTACGAGCGTTACGGCCTGAACTATGTCGGGTTGCGCTATATGAATGTCTATGGTCCGCGCCAGGATTACCGGGGGGCTTATGTGGCGGTGATGATGAAGATATTGGACCGGATTGATCAGGGACTACCCCCGGTTGTTTACGGGGACGGTTCACAGGCGTATGATTTTGTCTTCGTGCGGGATGTGGCCCGGGCCAATATTCTTGCGCTTAAGGCGGGTATATCCGACGCATTCTTTAATGTTGGGACCGGGGAGCGGACCTCTATTCGAGAGCTGGCTGAACTCCTGCTTCGTTTGACCGGGTCCAAACTCGAGGTTGAGTACCTGCCCGGTGGAACGACATTTGTTACTAACCGGGTAGGGTCAATCGAAAATTCCCGGAAGGATCTTGACTTTACTGCGATAACTCCGCTGGAAGACGGGATGAAGGAGTTAATCTCCTGGCGGACGGCGCATAAGGCCGAGGTTGAAAAGAGGAGGAACGCGGTTGAAAAAGCCTGAACGGAATATCCCGATTTCCCGGCCATTTCTGGGGCCGGAGGAAGAGGCGGCGGTGATCAAATCATTACGCTCCGGGTGGGTTGTACAGGGACCGTATGTGCGGGAACTGGAGAAGCGTTTTGCCCGCTACACCGGCTTGCCAGAAGCCGTAGCGTTCAGTTCCTGTACGGCCGCTCAGATGGTGGCCTCCCGCTGTATCGGGCTGAAACCCGGGGACGAAGTGATCGTTCCCGCCTTTACCTGGATATCGACCGCCAACGCCGCCGAGTATCTGGGCGCCCGTCCCGTATTTGCCGATATCGATTTAGCAACCTACAACCTGGACCCCTCTGAGATCGAGCGTTTGATCACTCCCCGAACCCGAGCCATCTTTCCGGTCAATCTCTTCGGTCTCCCTGCTGATCTGCCCGCGATCATGAAGATTGCCCGGAAGCATCGACTCAAGGTGGTGGAAGACTGCGCCTGTTCGCTGGGAGGATGGCTGAACGGGATTCACACCGGGGGATTCGGACTGGCCGGTTGTTTCAGCATGCATCCGCGGAAATCAATCACGTCCGGGGAAGGGGGAATGCTTGTCACCCGATCACGCCGCGTCGCTGTTCTGGCCCGCGCTCTGCGCGATCATGGTGCCGTCCGGTCCGATTATGCCCGCCATCGGGGGAAGAGGAGCTTTCTTCTCTCCGACTATCCTTACCTGGGTTACAACTTCCGCCTGACCGACCTGCAGGCCGCGATTGGTGTCGAGCAGTTTAAAAAATTTAACCGGATTATGGCAATTAAGCGCCGCGTGGCGCGTGTCTATAACGCGGGCCTGAAAGATCTTCCTTTCTTACGTCTTCCCTCAGTTGGGGAAGGGGCCAAACACGGCTGGCAGTCTTATGTCTGTCTCTTTCTCCCCGACGAGATTGATGAAGCCCTGACGAAAAAGCGATATCGGATGATCGAACGGATTGCCGCTCAGCGCAACTCATTCATGGGCCAGCTGGAGGAGATGGGAATCGCGACCCGGCAGGGGACTCACGCGGTGCATATTCAGAAGTATTATGCCCGAAAATACGGACTGAAAAAGTATGATTTTGTGAAATCTTACATTGCCGACCGGTGCTCTATCTCTCTCCCGATCTACCCGGGTTTGAGCGAAGATGATCAAGCTTACGTCATAGAAACCATTACTCGCATCGGGAAAAAACTAAACTTTTAGTAACACTTTAGCGCTTTAAAAATCCATCCAACCCCTCGTCACGATGCTCTGCATCGTGACGGAGCTGACTCGGTGCGTTCCCACGCAGAGCGTGGGAACGAGGAGAAAGGGCTAAAGTGTTACGATAATTGGTTTTCCCCCATTTAAAAACCTATGTTATTTGGTGGGATGTATTCGCCCGCCCAGGCTCCGCCAGGCGGGTTTGTGATTTCGAATTTGTTTATTGTGATTTATTTGTTATTTGTGATTTATTATTTGGGATTTTACAAGCGTGTTCATATTAAAGTTTATCTACACAAAATGACTGAGAACCTTTCTTTTAAACGTCTCTTTTAGATCTTATGTGTGGTATAGCCGGGATATTTAATATTAATGGAGAGAAAGTCTCCATCAGTACGCTCCGCCGGATGACCGATATCCAGAAGCACCGAGGCCCTGATGGAGAAGGTTTTTTCTCCGCTGGTTTTATCGGTTTAGGCCATCGTCGTCTGGCGGTGATCGATTTGACGCCGGCCGCTCACCAACCCATGGCTAATGATGACAATACGATCTTCATTACCTATAGTGGTGAGACCTATAACTTTCGGAGCTTGAGAGTCGAACTTGAAGCTTTAGGATGTAAATTTCGATCTAACTCCGATTCGGAGGTAGTTCTCAAGGCTTACCAGGAATGGGGCCCCGATTGTCTTCACCGCTTCAACGGGATGTTCGCGTTTGCCATCTGGGATAAGAATAAAAGCCGGTTGTTTTTAGCCCGGGATCGCTATGGGATAAAACCGCTTTACTACTATTTTAAAGATAATCGATTAATCTTTGCTTCTGAAATAAAAGCTATCTTAGAACATCCCGCTGTCTCCGCGAGGATCTGTAAGAAGGCTCTGCTGGAGTATGTTACTTTCCAGAATATTTTAAGTGATCGCACTCTTTTTAAAGATATCAAACTCCTGCCTTCCGGCTGCAGTATTACGGTTCAATTGGGCGATCCCGGTAGTTTTACCCGGAAGCGTTACTGGGATTATGATTTTCAAGAACCCGCGTCTCCATTGCCGGAAGAAGAATATATTAACGAACTTGACCGCCTTTTTCAACAGGCGGTTAAGAGGCAGTTGGTCAGTGATGTTCCGGTCGGCGCGCAGTTGAGCGGAGGAATAGATTCCGCTTCAATTACTTCCGTTGCCGCCCGGAACATACCATATCTATCCACATTTACCGCCGGTTTCGATCTTACTTCGGCCTCCGGCCTTGAACTCTCCTTTGATGAACGAGCTAAAGCCGAACAGCTCTCCAATCTTTATAAAACGGAACAATATGAAGTTGTGCTGAAGGCCGGGGATATGGAGAGAGTGATGAAAAAACTCATCTGGCATCTGGAAGATCCCCGCGTCGGTCAATGTTATCCAAATTTCTATGTTAATCGCCTGGCGAGCAAATTTGTCAAAGTCCTTCTCTGCGGTTCGGGCGGTGACGAGCTTTTTGCGGGTTATCCCTGGAGGTATTTCCGGGTGGCTGGCTCCCCCGACTCGGATTCATACATTGAAAAATATTACCGGTATTGGCACCGGCTGCTTCCCAATCACCTGTTGAAAGATATGTTCCAGCCCGATCTCTGGGAAGAATTGAGCGATTACAGAACGATTGACGTTTTTCGGAGTGTTTTCGGGGACAAACTCGAAAGAGGAAGCAGACCGGTGGATTATATTAATAAATCATTATACTTTGAGAGTAAAACATTTTTACATGGATTATTTCTGGTGGAAGATAAGCTCAGTATGGCCCATGGCCTGGAAATCCGGGTTCCCTTCATGGATAATGATCTGGTTGACTTTGCTATGCGGATCCCGGTGTCAATGAAACTGGATAATCTGGAGAATAACATTCGAGTTGATGAAAACCTTCCTGGCTACGAAAAAGCTATCTACAAAAGCAGTGACGGGAAAAAAATACTCAGAAAAGCGCTGTCGCGACTTGTTCCCGGAGAGATTATCAATCAGGATAAACAGGGTTTTTCCGCCCCGGATGCGAGCTGGTTTAAAGGTGAGAGTATTGAATATATTAACAATCTATTGGTGAATAAAGACGCAATGATTAATGATTTTTTCAATCCAGCGATGGTCAAAAAGTTGATAAGCGATCATGTCGAAGGTCGGGCCAACCGTAGGCTTCTGATCTGGTCTTTATTGAGCTTTGAATGGTGGTGCCGGATATTTCTAAAATAAATTTTCGCTTTAATAATGCCTGCTATCTCTTCACAATTCATTTGCTTTAAGGAGATTAAAAGATGAAACCTCCCGGCAGGAAATTTTTCCACGATATTCGCCCAGCCTCCGATAAAATCCAAAATCTGATAGATGAACTGGAAACAGTATATGGAGAAGGTTGTAATTATTTTAAAAAAAAGTATGAGCGTTCCCTTCCTTTCAATGAAATGCTGGTAGATCGCTGGAAAAGAGCTCAAGATTTAGGATTCGGTAAAGGGACCTCAATTTATGACAGTGTGATTGTTTTTGGCGATGTTACCGTGGGAGAGGGGACCTGGATCGGTCCCTTTGTTATCTTGGACGGCAGTGGTGGGTTAAAGATCGGATCGCATTGCAGCATATCTTCCGGGGTTCAGATTTATACCCATGACGCGGTTAAGTGGGCCCTGTCAGGAGGAAGGTACAGATATGAAAAGATGCCTGTGACTATAGAAGATTGCTGCTTTATCGGTGCCGCAACAATTATTTTAAAAGGGGTCACTATCGGAAAACATTGTTTAATTGGAGCCAATAGCCTGGTAAACAAGAGCATTCCTTCCAATTCCGTCGCCGTCGGTTCTCCGGCGACTGTGATAAAAAAGATAGAAATCGATTCAGCCGGGAAGATATCATTCCATGATATAAAAGAAGATGCCGAATAAACCAAATATTTTTATTGGGGTGATTGAGATAACCAATCTGGGTTAAAGAAAAACTGGAAGAAGAATTGATTTCCCCTCAAAAAGTATGAAGTTTATAACTAAATTGAGCGATTCTTTACCAAAAGTACTATCGGTTGATTCAACTAATCAACCAACAGGGGAAAAGCTCTGTTGGATTCATCGTCACATAATAATTCAGTATTTACGATTCTGCGCTTCGTAACTGTTTATGGTCTTTACCCCCGGATGAGATTTGATCTGACAGTTAATGAATTTATTATGGAGCTATTCACCAAAAAAAATTATTGGTTTATGGAGTGCAGTTCTGGAGGCAGTATGTTTATGTCAGTGATATTGCCGGAGCAATTCACACAGTAATAAATACTTCGTCGGAGAAAGTGGTTTCAGGTTAATCTAAGCATGGGAGAAGGGATCAGAATAATAAAATATGGTATCAGCAAGGACGTTTTCAAAGAATTAAATCATGAAAAATAAGAAGAAAAAAATTGTTATTATTGGCGCTCGTTTAGACGGCCATGCCGGAGTTGTTTTGGATGTAATAAACAGAGATAGAAATTATGAGTTAGTCGGTTTTATTGATAATACTCCCGAATTACAGGGTAAAACAGTAGCCGGTAAGCCGGTGTTAGGTGCAACTGATAATTTAGATAGTTTAGATATTCTTGCTGATTGTGTTCATTTAGCAATTGGTGATAATGCAGCTCGGGGTAAATTGTTTCAAATATTACGTTCCAGAAAAATTCCGGTTGCTACGCTTATTCATCCCACGGCGGTTATCAGTTCAGCGGCAGAAATCGGCGAAGGTTGTTTTATCGGTCCTCAGGCAGTGGTTAATACTGGTACGGTTATTGCTGATGCAGTAATTATTAACAGCGCGGCAATTATTGAACACGATAATAATATTGGTTTTGCGGTTCACATGGCTCCCGGAGTTAAAACATCCGGAAGAGTTAGGGTTGATGAATTTGCTTTTGTCGGGGTTGGCTCTACTATATTGCCTGACACCCATATTGGTTCCGGGGCAATGATCGGCGCCGGGTCAACTGTAGTTAAAGATGTTTCGCCTAAAACTACGGTTATTGGTTACGCGGCCAAAAAGCATACTAAAAATATTTACGTTGATACAGTGGCTGATGTCAACTCAAATAAAATATATGTTGCTCAGCCAACTTTGCCGGACTATCCGTTATTAGATGAGAAGTTTAGAGATATTGTTTCAAGTCGTATGCTATCTAATTTTGCTAAATATTCTAATCAGCTGGAGGCGGTAATAGAGACTGGTTTAGATGTTAAAAAAGCTTTAACTTTTCCTAACGGTACCAGCGCCTTGATGCTTTCGTTGAAAGCTTTGGAATTAGAAGGGGAAGTTATTCTGCCCAGTTTTACTTTTTCATCTACAGGCCATGCCGTTATCTGGAATGGTTTAGTTCCGGTTTTTGCCGATATTGACCGGCGTACATTTAATGTTGATCCTCAAGACGTAGAAAGAAAAATAACCAGCCGGACTTCAGCGATAATGGCGGTTCATGTTTTTGGTAATCCCGCTGACATTGAGGCATTAGAGACGATTGCCAGAAAACATAAGCTTAAGCTGGTGTTTGATTCAGCCCACGCTTTAGGTTCTAAATATAAAGGTAAGCCTATCGGAGGTTTTGGCGATGTTGAGTGTTTTTCGCTTTCCGGGACCAAGGTGATAACTTCTGCCGAGGGCGGAATTGCTACTTCAAACAATAAACAGTTCATGAGGAAAATGCATTTAGGTAGAAATTACGGCGCCGGTCCCGATTATGATTGTCAATATATCGGACTTAATGGCAAAATGAGCGAATTCCATGCTGCGATAGCTTTGGAAAGTTACGCTTTATTAGGAGATTTCCTTATTCAGCGTAATAAACTGGTTGAGTTATATAAATTACGGTTGGCTGAATTGCCGGGGATTAGTTTCCAGCAGATACAAACCGAAGATGGTTGTACTAGTACGTTTAAAGATTTCGCAATTTTGATTGATAAAGATGCTTTTGGTATTAACCGGGATCAGTTGATTAAGTTGCTTAATAAACAAGGGATTTTTCCTAAGAAGTATTTTTATCCCCCGTTACATAGGATGAAGGCATATCAAAGTACAGAAATGCGGGCAGAAAATTTAGTTAATACCGAGTATATCGCTGATAATATAGTTTGTTTGCCGATTTATTCCCATATGAGTGAGGATACGGTGGAAAAGATTTGTTTTAAAATGCATCAAATATGGCATGGGAAAGGAAAGAAATAATGTCTGAAGTCTTAGCAGTAATACCCGCTCGATATGGATCAAAGCGCCTGCCGGGGAAAAATATAAAACAGTTAGCCGGTAAACCGATGATTGCTTGGACTATTTTAGCCGCCCAACAAACCGGTATTTTTTCGGATATAGTGGTTAGTACTGACAGTGAAAAAATCGCTGAAATCAGCCAGCAATACGGTGGTACAGTACCGTTTTTACGAGACGCCGCTGATGCTGATGATTATACCCCGGTAAGTATTGTCACAGTCAATACCTTAGAGCGGATGGGGAACAAGTATGATACGGTTATCCAGTTGATGGCGAATTGTCCTTGCCGGATAGCGCAGGATATTAAAAATGCCTATGATAATTTTTTAAGTTCTGGAAGTGAATTTCAGATTAGTGTGTTTAAATTCGGATGGATGAATCCGTGGTGGGCGATGAAAGTGAATGCTGGTGGAGAACACGAACCCTTATTTCCCAAAGCCTATAAAAAGCGCTCTCAGGATTTAGCTGAGTTATATTGTCCTAGCGGAGCAATTTGGATAGCCAATGCGGCGGCCCTGAAAAGAGAGAAGACTTTTTACGGCAACGGCTACAAGGTTTTTGCTTTAAGCTGGCAGTCAGCAGTGGATATTGATGACGCTGAAGATTTTAGTTTAGCTGAAATGATTCATGAATGGAGAAAAAATAGAGTTAAAAAATGAAAGTTATTTTTGACAAGATGTATAAAATTTTGACTTTGATATATCTCACTGCGCAAAAACGATGTGTCCCACCAGAGTCGGGACTCGATCGCGTTTTGGCCTCGCTCTTACGATATTGAGTATCGGAAACCGCCCCAACTTTGAGCATAAGAGCACTTTTCTCCGGGAATATACTTCGTAAAATTTGTATAGGTTTAGTGTTTTGTATTTATTTATGATTTAGAGTTTTTAAAGTTACTGGTCACCGGTTCCGGCGACTCCATAGTCTAGCGCTCCGAAATGAACCCCAAAATCAAGCGAAACTTCGAGGTTTTCAGCCCCACCAATAACCATCTGTGCCTATGTAAGTGAGACACTTACTACCCCATTGTTGGCGCACCAATACTAGAAATTTCTAATGAAAAAAATCGCAGTAAAGGCCGGCATTAAAAATATTCATCTGTTTGAAAATGAGAATGTACCGATTTTTGAAGCTTACACAGAGTTTAATGATGATTTAAACGGCCTTTTGAAAACACCAATGAAACTGGCCAGTATTCATCTTTCTAATTATGTAGAAATAGATGGCAAGTATGAGGTTTTAAACTTTAATAGTCGTGGTATTGTTGGGAATATTTCTCGGTGGAAGTTACATGAAGCTATTGAATTTGCAAATAAACATAAGGTTGATTTTATTGTCATTCATCTTGGATATTTTAATAGCCTTAAGGAAAAACGAAACCACGTAATTAGTTCATTAGCAAAAGAATTTAATGATTTTGAAACAGGCAATGTTAAAATCTGTATTGAGAATATCCCGCACTGGATTGATCTTTCATTTGAAAATGAACCGATTATATGTAATGAATTGCATATGCTCCAATTTAAAAAGGAATGCAGCTCTGTGGGCTTTGTATTAGATATTGATCATCTGGCTATTAATACTGTCTTTAACGATGTTCTAGAAAAATCTATAGATAAAAAGGTGATTACGAAAGGAAATATCCGCAAATTAAGAATGAAAATTGGGGAAAACTTAATTGAGTTGACACGAAGAGATAAGGATTATTATAGCTCATTAATCAATAAATCAATAGTGAAGTTTTTTCCCGTAATAAACCCGGAAATAATACATGCCAGTGGTTCTGATTATTGCAATTATATGTTAAAAACAAAATTGCCCCTTATTGGAGAGGGATTACCACTTAATTATTGTGGAAAAATAAAAGGGTATACCGTTAAAGATAGAATAGATCATTCACAGTGGATGAATGCTGTTTCTGATGACGTATTAATTATTATAGAATTGTTAATGCGAGATGAATACGATTATGTTGTGCAAAGCAGAATGAGTAAATGCTTTCTAGAAAAACAATTAATTTCAGATAATATAGTAAACAAAAAAATTTTATAGTTTTTTATCGGAGGCAAAATATGGATTACGAAAAATTAAGCAATCAGAATAATGTCTCGGCAATATTTATTGCCGAAGCGGGGATTAATCATGATGGGAGTTTTGCTACTGCTAAGAAAATGGTAGATGCTGCGGTTTCAGCCGGAGCCGATTATGTGAAATTTCAAAGTTTTAAAGCTGAAAAATTAGTTACTCCTAATGCTTTGACTAGTACATATATCGATGCCGGTAGCCACAAGGGGGAATCATTTAAGGATTTATTAAAGCGGTTAGAGTTGAACTTTGATCAACAGAAAGAGTTGAATAATTATTGTTACGATAAAGGGGTAAAGTTTTTATCTACGGCTTTTGATGTCCAGTCTTTTGATTATTTAGTTAAATTGGGCATAGATGTCGTCAAAGTGGCCTCGGGAGATTTAACTAATATTCCTTTTCTTCGCCATATGGCGGCTGTAGGATTGCCAATGATTGTTTCAACTGGTATGGCCACATTGGGAGAAGTGGAAGATGCTGTTGAGGCCATTACAGGTGAAGGTAATAATAAGATTGTATTATTACATTGTATATCATGGTATCCGGCAGAAATAGAAGATGTTAATTTGCGCTATATGGCTACTTTAAAGGCAGCATTTGGTTTTCCAATCGGTTATTCCGATCATACCCTGGGGATAAATATGAGTATAGCCGCTCGTACTCTTGGCGCGGTAGTGTTGGAGAAGCATTTTACTCTTAATGCTAAACAGTTTGGCCCGGATCATTCGGCATCTATTGAACCGGAGGAAATGATACAGTTAGTCCGAGGCTTAAGAGAAGTAGAACAGGGTTTAGGCAGCGGGGTGCGAAGTTTTAATGAAAAAGAATTAGGCCAACGTAAGGTTCACCGGCGTAGCTTGGTAGTGAATAAGCCCATTAAGTTGGGAGAAGTTTTTAATGCTGATAATTTAATGATTAAACGCCCGGGAATCGGGATAAAACCTAAGTATTGGGATAAAATTATCGGCCGACGGGCCAGTCGGGATTTATCGGCTGAACAATTGCTTGGTTGGCCGGATATTATATGGTGAGATATATTAGAGTTTGAATAAATAAAGGAACAGAATCTATAAATTTTTGACTTCAGGAAGACGCTGTCATCAGTGTCTTTGGCTCCATAGAAAAAGTTCCAAACGATATGCTGTTAAGATCTGATAATGGAAGCATCTTCCTGGCGAGAGAGTGCCGGGAAGATTGAACAATGCTCGGAATCACACCGGAGTTTACGCCATATCGATGCCCCGGTGCCAATGGGATCGCTGAGAGGTTCAGGAGAACCTTTAAAGAAGATCCATTGCTTTAAAACTCTCTCAGAGGCTGAGGGAGTAATCAACCGGTGGATCGACGATTATAACCATAACCGCCGCCACTCAAGCTTGGGGTCTATGACTCCGGTGGAATATCATAAATCTCTCCGGAAGTTAGCTGCTGAATTTTGTTTTCTTTCGGTGGGTCATTACAAAAAGAGAAAAGAGTTTGAAATTATTCTATGCAAAAAGAATTATGGATTTGGCTTATCTCCCCAAAAAAGGGATAAATAAGTGCATTGTTCTGGCCTTTGACTATAGAATAACATATAAGGCTAAAAAGGACGGATATAAGGTCTTACATATAGAGGAAATTCTAAAAAAAGATATAGCATGGGATTTATATAATAAGGGGTTACTATTCGCGAAGCAGATATTGGAAGGTCATGAATGGTCAATATATGAAGATATTAAAATAGGGAAAGCCCTGATGGGTAGGCAACCCTTCTATCGGTTTCTATTATTGGCGGAGTATCTATATCAGGCAACGTTGAGGTATAAAGGCGAAGTGATTTATATTAATGACGGATCTATTGAAGGGGAAATAGCACACTTGATAGGAGAGAACAATTATGGCTCAACTTCTCTAAATAAATCTTATTACCGTGAAGTTAAATATTATATTTCTCACCGGAGTAATTTATTTGATTTTAAAGAAATAATTCTTGATCAATGTAAAAAAATTGTAAGAAGGAGAGATCATAACCCCATACTACAGGCAGTAGAAAAAGGAGGTGTAAGTAAGGCTATTAGCCGAATTGAGAAACCGGATGTTATGGTTAGTATATTTGGTCAATGTTATAATTATATGGCATTAACGATGCGGAAGTTGAAGGAAAATGGGTTAGATGTAGAGATTATCACATTAAATAACCTATTTAAATCTGATGTTACTAAAATAACCAGAGATGGATTTGCTTGCTGCCAACTTACAGATTTTACAAAAGATAGCCCGCCGAATTATATTAAGAACTTCCAGCAGAAATATGCTAAATATATTCCGGAGTTTATAGATTGGGCCCAGGGGCGGTTTAAATTTCGAGATATAGATATTACCCCTGTTATTATCCGGTTATCAGAAAGCTATTTCAGATATTGGTTCCCACGCCTTGCTGTCTCAACGGATGTGATTATGAACCTATTCTCTGGAAAATCCCCAAAAATTCTATTGTCTTTATCTGTCTATCTTCTGGAAGACCATATTGCATGCCAGGTTGCTTCTAATATGGGGATTAAGGCATTGGGAGTAAAGCATGGGATTGATGATAAACCTACGTATGTAATGGCTGCTCTGGAAGTTACTGATAAGTTTAACATGGAAAGTAGAGATATTGCAGAAGCATATATAAAAGAGGGGATTAATCCTGGGAAAATTATTGTAATCGGTTCACTCTGGGCTGATTATGTTGTAAATCATAAATTTTCAACCCTGGATGTAGTCAAAAAAACACTAAAAATCAAAGACAAGCTTCGTCCATATATCTTGTTTATGCCCCAGCCAATTAACACGGCTAGATATTGTGGATTTGCCTATGATATACCCATTGAGAAAATAAGTTTAGTAGTTAGAATGTTAAAAGCAATTCCCGAATACGAGCTTATTATTAAACTTCACCGCACGGACAATAAGAAGCGCTACGATTATTTATTGCCGAATAATAATGTTCATTTTACACGCCGAACAGATCAATTTAGTTTAATGAAACATTGTGAGCTATTAATTGCCGAACGAGGAACAGAAATATCGGAAGCTCTTTTAGTTGATATAGATATGCCGATTGTTTTATTTGACAGATTAAGTCTGGTTGACCATATGCATAATGTAGGTTTCGATAGAATCAATTATCGAGCGGAGGGAGCTTTTGAAATAGCGGAAAATGCAGAAGAATTGATCCCGGCAATTTTAAAAGCAATCAAGGAAAAGGGAAGAAAAAAAGCAGCGCGGCTCTCCTTTTTAAAAAAATATGTTGGAATTACTGATGGAAATAGCTGGAGTCGTCTTGGTGAAGAGGTGATGAGATTAGTAAATCCAGTCAAAAGAAAAACAGAGACACTTACTTAGTCCATGTTACTTACTTAATCATAAAGGGCTTAATAAACCTGGAGGATAGTTAATGAAGTGGATAATTGGTATAGACTTTGGCACATCCAATACTTACATAACTCATATACGGAAAGGCGATGATGGGGATCTTTTCTAATTGTATTTCAGGTGGGTTAGAAAGTTTTTCTGGGAAGATGGTTATAGGAAACTTGGTTGTAAAAGTGGAGATGTCATTAGAAGAATTTATGAGATTAGCCAATAAGTTCGATCGCTCATCTTAATGCTCAAGCTGTACGAGAATCGAAGCATGGCCACCTGGTCTATGCCGTCGATGTAAACCTTGACTCTGCCGCGCTTCTGGGGGAGAAATTTAATATTCCTTACTCCGATCGACTTGATGGTGTTCTTAGCAATCAAATTGTTGAGTGTGTATTCATCTACACACCCCACTATTAGCATCATCCTTTAACTACCGTTGTCGCCCAGGCCGGTAAACATGTTATAGTAGAAAAGCCAATGGGGACTTGCCTGGAAGATAGCCGTCAGATAGTGCAGGCATGTAAAGAAGCAGGGGTAAAGTTATCGGTCTGTTATTGCATGCGCTATAGTGAAAAAATCCGGTTCGTGAAAAGATATATCGACAAAGGCGGATTGGGTGACCTTATTGGATTTCAGTTAACAATGCTAAGAGACCGCTCAGAGAAATATCTCAAAAGAGATATCTGGCAGGAAGAGAATCCAAACGGGCATGGAGTAAAAAAAGCCAAAAGTGGGGGAGGGATATTTATTGGTAATTTTTCTCATTATCTGGATTACTTCAGATATATCACTGGATCTGAGATCGAAAGTGTCCAATGTTTAGCGGGCACATACCTGATCCCGGCGGATGTGGAAGACAACTTATGGGCACTATTGGAAACTGATGAAGGAGCTTACGGGACAATAGTCACCGGGAGCAGTATTGCTGGCGCTGGGCAAGAGAATAACTCTAAAACAGTTAATTCGCTCCAGAGATTATGGGGTACTTATGGGCAGGTAATTTTGATTCCGGAGCTAAAAATATTCTCCCGAAGACGAATGGAAGGCTATAACCCAAATCGGTGGCATGCAATCAAGCCAGCGAAGAAATATAACTCAGGAGGAGCAGGATTGAAGGAAAGGAAAGAGTTTGTAGATAGATTTGTTCTGGCTGTCCTGAAAGACAAAAAACCTGATATCCCAGGAGAAGATGGAATAAAAGTAATGGAGATCATAAAGGCTGCCTATCGAGAAAATAAAAAATAAGAGGCAATGATAACGTGTTCGGGAGCCGCAGGATTTAGAGGCGGTCCGATAAATCCCATTTTTTCAAATTCAGGCATCTTTGCGAGGAGCGGAGTGCTGAAGCAATCTGATTATTTGGAATAAGAGTTAGTTATAAATACAAAAATAGATTGCTTCGCTCCTTCGGGACTCGCAACGACATTTTAATATTTATTGGACAGTCTCTTCACGGTACGTTATTGTTTTCAACGCGGCTGCCTCAGATTCTGTAGCTGCAGTCGTTGACCATAGTTATATATTCGCCGCCGGATACTATCGAAGTCAGCGATCTTAGATACAATACTGGCAAGATCGGTTTACTACAGGTTTATGCAGAGGAATAATCAATAAAGCAAGGAAATATCCCCGGATTATTCAGACATAAATCATAATTATTGATGTAAAGGAGAATTAATTAATGGGTTATTTCTTAAAAAATCTTTTGAAACATTATAAATATGAGATTTATTATCCTGTAGCGGCCTTGTTTGAATTCTATATTTTAAAAGTAAAAGGCCGATCAGTGTGGGGACTAAGGCAGCTTAATGATGGGCTGAGGAATAAAACTATAAAAAATGATCATATAACTGATGATGATATTGATAGGATAGCTAATGCTTTTATTAATGCAAAAAAGGATCAAATTAACCAGCCGAAGCAGTTTCAGATTGGAGGTGAGTGGGAAGCAATTATGATGAAATGTCATCAGGAACTTAAAACAGAACTTGAGAATATTAATGTCGAAGGAATTAAGACAATTCTTTCAAATTTTGCTCGCAACAAGGTGAGTAAGGGACTTTCACTGGTTGGATCTGGTATACCAAATACAATATTTGAGAAGCTGGTTTTTCTCAATGACTTTAATAATTGTTATTATGTTTGGAAAAACTTGACTTCTTTGCCCAACGAAGTATTAACTTATCCAAGAGAAATTGGGAATTTTTTTGGCATTGAAGATAATGGAAAATTAATGATTCAGCCAGCACTTCGTTTGTCATATCTTGCGGATAAAATTTGCAATTTTGTAAGATATATTAATTATCCAATTATTGTAGAAATAGGTGGGGGGTTTGGAGGAATACCACACCACATTTTAAAACATGATAATCTAAAATGTACCTATATAGGTTTTGATATCCCTGAGATTTGTGTTATTGCTTCTTATTTTTTGATGAGTAATTTTCCCGAAAAGAAAGTTTTGTTATATGATGAGTCAAATATAAAAGATTTGAACCTGAGTGAGTTTGATATTATTCTAATGCCTAATTTTGTTATCAAGGATTTACCAAGTAGATGCTGTGATTTAGTATTTAATTCGCATAGTCTAACTGAAATGGATTATTCTACTGTTAAAGAGTATTTGCAGCAAATAAATCGGTTATCAAGGAAGTATTTTTTTCATGCCAACCATGAGTTTAAAAAATTATACAGTACGCCTGGAGGCAGAAAAAAAAGACAAGTGGACTTAAATAATAAAGAATTTGAATTGCATAAGGGGGACTTTCAAAGGATTTATCGATTCCCTGAACTTATTCAAAATGCAAGTTTCTTTTTTGAAGAATATTCCTATTTTGAGTATCTTTATGAAAGGAAAGGATAAATCCATTTTTGTTTATTCAGGATATTTCAGGTTTAATTGTATAAAGTAGGTCAGAAGTAAGGCCTCTATTAATAAAAGTTTCATAATTACTTTTTTGGGAATTTTATTGAGGAAAACTCTATGGCAATATTTAGTACGTTAGCCTCAATTATTGGTGTCCGTAGGTTGAGTTCTCAAACCTTCGGATATTACACAATTATTTTGAGCATCATTATTTTAATCGCGGCCTGATGACTTTTATCTTCCTGGCCCCCTCTCTTAAAACCTCCTCAATAACTCATCTGCATGCAATATCTTCTTGCCCTACAACGCCTTTGTCTGTACTTTCTTTCATGGAGCGTATTCCCGACCTCGTCGGGTTCTGGTGGTTGATTTCTACCAGAAGGATACGCTCCATTTATCCAATCCACAACTTTTGGTTATACCTCGTTACTAACTCTAAAAGTGGTACAAGTATGTGGGGCAGCTCAGGGAGCAGTATACATGTCTATTAGTCGTAAATCATTTTTGGTTTTACAGGGAAACCTGGTAACTAAACTACTGGGGATAATTGGAATGTCCCTGGTTGCTCATTTGATGGGTCCCGGGCCGATTGGTATGATCGCCTTTGCCTATGCTTTCATCGGTCTCTTTGACTTTATATTTGATCCTGGTCTATCTACCGCGCATATTAAAATTGCCTCTGAAAAAAAGGATTTTGGCTATTGTGTAGGAACATATCTAAGCTTAAAAGTTATTTCTGCAGCAGTGGCTACTCTGGTATTGATGGGGGCATTATTCTGGACTATTTTTATCGGAGATGGATTTGATACTCCTGGATTACATAAAGTGGTTTTGATTATTCTTGTTTCCAAGATTATTGAGAATATATTTATGTATCCGTTGGTTTCATTTACTGCTACCCAGGAGATGGCGAAACGTACAACTATAAAATTTTTAAAATCCTTTTCTGATCTGATTTTTGTCGCAACAGTGGCATTATTCTATCGTAATGTTTATGCTCTTGCTTCTACCCACGTCCTCACGGAGATTGTTATTGCCGCGGGATCTCTTTATCTGTTCAAAGGTTATCCCCTCAAGAAACCCAGGCGTTCAGATTATAAGAGATATATTAAATTCAGTCTTCCTTTAATTGGGATATCTGTAGTTGGAATTTTATCGCGCAGTATAGATAAGATTATGATCCAGGCTTTCTGGGGTTCGATTCAGGTTGGTCAATATCACTGTGCCAGTAGGGCGACAGAGTTTATGCTGATCCTTTCAGCGTCATTATTAACCGTTCTCATCCCTATATTTTCAAATATGCATGCAAAGGGAAAATTCGAAGAGATCAAACTGATTCTTGAAAAAGCGGAAAAGTATATGATGTTATTAATAGGTCCACTCCTTATGTTTATATTCGCTTTTGCTCGTCCTCTTGTGATTCTTTTTCTGGGAAAAGAATTTGCTATGTCAGTGCCAATTATGCGTATTCTGTGTGTATCTACCCTTGGTCTTACTCTTATTAGACCTATTAATAGCCTAATCGTAGGAATTGGTAAGGTGAAGTGGATTTTTTGGCTCACATGTTTTTTGGTAGGTACTAATTTTATTTTGAACATGGTTTTCATCCCTGATCACCTTTTAGGAATGAAAATGATTGGGTTAGGTGCTTTAGGAGCAGCCGTTGCTACTGCTATTACCCGTTTATCAGGGGTAGGGATGCTATGCCTCTTGTTGAGAAAAAAGATGAAGTTTAATCCTGTTAGTAGCAGTTTGATAAAATCTATTATTCCGATTTTTATTGTAGCAACTCTTTTTATCTATATAGTGTTCCCGGTTACCGGAGAAGATATATGGGTACTTAGTTTTGTCCCGATTGCTCTATTAATCTATGTTGGATTGCTTAAGTTATTAGGTGAATTTGGTAAGCCGGAGATTACCTTGATCCTGGCGGCAGCTAATCCTAAAAAACTTAAATCGTATATCAAAAATGAATTTACTCGCGGGGAAAAATTAGAAAGCCACACATAAATCTCAAAAAAGGGTTCCGTATAAACGTTGTAGGTAAAAATGAAAGCAGAAGGAAAAAATATTTTTGAGGGTAGGGAAAAATTTTCAGGAGTTTATAAAAAGCATACAACAGTAGACAATTATTTTAGCAAGCGTTTTGGAGGACCCATGGCTCATGCTTCGCATCTTCAGGAGATTACATTAATTAATAAAATCTTACGCAGTATTCCTCCCACTGGAAAAATTCTGGAAATTGCTCCTGGCCCGGCTCGGTTGTCAACCATGATAAGTTATGAGGGAGTTAAGATGGGAATAGATAGAAGCAGGGAGATGCTTGAAGTTGCCCGGGAGAGACTTCAGGGTAAAAATTGGTGCCTGATTGAAGGAGATGCGTTTTTAACTCCCTTTCCGAGAGATAGCTTTAATATAGTAATGATGTTCCGATTTTTTCGTCATTTTTATTTGCAGGATAGAGAAAGTCTCTTGACAGAAGTAAGACGTATTTCTAAAAAAGGAGGTTTCCTGGTCTTTGAAGCTCTTAATAATAATATGCCGCCGTTGGCACGGCGGTATATGCGGATTGGTCAGAGTGAGGTATACGATGAGTTATGGAATTGGGATGAGCTAAAGGAGGAGCTGAATAATTTCGGTTGGGAAGTTGTTGCGGTATGGCCTATCCTCAGCCATTTTAAAATCAGTTATTTAATTGACAAACTATTTTCCCCATTTGGAAGGACCAGTATTATAGGCGTAAAATTAATTAATCTAATGGATAAAATTTCTACCAAAGATGCTTATCAATGGGATGTCTTATGCCGAAAAATATAAATATATTATATTGGTCGATGTCCCCCTATCTCCCTCGTTTTGAAGGGACCAGCAAGGAAATTGCTATTCTTAGAGCTAATAATCCCGGATGGGTTATCAGTCCGCCGGGTTCTTTTGGCCACTATGGTTGGGATGATGCTCCCAGTGTCAGATGGCTGGGGTGGAAATTAAATCCCGCTTATCAATGGTATTTACTGAAATCTCAGATTGGTCTCCGAAGATGTGACCTTGTACATATTTTTTCATGGAGAATTCAATATAAGCAATGGATGATGAATCTAAATAAGCCCATTGTTTATACGACTGTGGCCGAATCCCGGGAGCAGTTCGGTAAGGAAGAAGAAAAGGTATTAAAAAAAATAAAATCTTTGGTTGTCAGCGATATTGATGATCTGAACTTCTTTAAAAAACATTCTTCGTGCAGGGTGGATTTAATCCGCCCTGGGGTGGAGAGATTGAATATTGATCCACCGCCGCTTCGTCCATTTACTATTTTAATGGCCAGCGCGCCCTGGAAAAAAGAACATTTCTCCCAGAAGGGAATTGACCTGATTTTAGAAGCCGCCAGAGCGCTTCCTGAGATCAGGTGGATATTTCTCTGGAGAGGGAAATACAGAGATCTGCTCAATGATATGATCAAACAGGCGGGAGTGTTAGATAGAATTAAAATTATAGATAGGGTTGTCCCCATAGAAAATATTTTACCTGACGTCCACTCGGTTGCGGGCTTATATATCAGCGCGCCAGGGATCAAATCCTATCCGCACTCACTACTTGAATCAATTGCTGCCGCTCGACCAGTTATTATTACTGATAATATCAGCTTGAGCGGCATAGTTTCAAAAACAGACTGCGGTATCCTTATTAAACCCCGAATCGATGATCTGATAAAAGGGTTAAAAGAACTGATCGAACGATATAAATCTTTAAAACATAACTGTGATGATGTGGTAAATAAATATTTTTCTTCAAAATATTCCGCCGACAAATATTTGGGGATTTACAGAGATATTATGAGCTAAGTGCATCCCCATATAAATACGGTGACTTATAAAGAACGTTAAGGTGCCCGGTATGAAAAGTATGAGGAGGAAGAATACTCTATAGTATTCGACCGACGAGCAATCTAGCAGCCTGGGATGCCTCTATGGTTGAAAGCCACCGTATTTATATGATGGTACACTAGGTTGAGCGGTTATTTTAGATGGGGCAAGAACCTGCTATATGTGGGGATTTAGGCCTATAAGGATGAATAATGATAGAGACGTTTGTCAATAAACCATACGTGAGAACTATACTTGATGCCGTCCCAGCCGGTAATCCGGTTCTGCGGATAGTTCGCACCTTGATTAAGGCGGTAATATTCCGGAAAAGGGTTGTAGGTGGACGACGTATCTGTTTTGAAGGGATCGAAGACGTTGTTATCCAGAAGTGGATTGGCCTAGGACCTGGACCTGGAGAAGTTCTCTTGGAGACAATAGCTACTGCCGTTAGTCCTGGCACTGAGAGTGGTTACTTTCTTGATTTGCCGAATTTTTCTCAACCCCGGCCTTATGTCCCGGGCTACAGCGGGGTGGGCAGGGTGGTTGCCAGTCGGACTAAAGTTTTCATCCGGGGCGATTTAGTCGCAGGAATTTTAAAACACAGCAGCAGAAATGTTGTTTCAGCTAACGAACTGGTTGCTGTTCCAGAGGGGGTTTCTCCTGAAGAGGCAACTTTTGTGACTTTGGGGATAATAGCGTGCACCGGGATTACTGTTGCCGGGATTAACCGGGGGGAAAGGGTTGTAGTGATAGGCCAGGGAATTATAGGGCAGCTTGTCAATCAACTGGCAAGGATATATGGAGCGGGTGAAGTGATAGCGGTTGCCCGTACCGATTCTAAAAAGATGCTTTCTCTTCAAAGTGGGGTTGACAGTTTTATTGCTTTGGACGATTCTGCATTGGATAGAAGGAAAGAACATGGGGATAGAATTATGCCGCGGCCTACATGGGGGTCGGAGATGTCGATGGATGTTGCTATAGATGTGACCGGATCTCCCCCGGCTCTGGAAATGGCCCTGAGAATGGTAAAGCCAAAAGGGACAGTTGTTCTCCTGGGGAGTAGTCCCGGTTATGGTGAAGAAGGGATTTGGTCCCGGATTGTCTCTGAAAAAGAGATCGTTATTAAGGGGGCCCATATCCGTAATCTACAATATGAAGGAAAAACTTATAGGAGCGCGGCCGGAGAATTTTTGCGCTTACTGGCGGATAAGAAATTAAAAATAGATCACCTTATTACCGATAGATACCAGCCTGAGGAAGCCCCGGAAATATATCAACGTTTAGCTAACGGAGATAAAACCCTGGTGGGGATCGCAATAGATTGGAAGGGGTAATTATGTATCGGTGTAGTGGAGTATGGGGGTGTCGGGGTGTCGGGGTAATGGAGTAACGGAGTATGGGGGTGTTGGGGTAAAAGCGTATCGGAGTGTGGGAGTAACGGAGTATCGGGGTGTTGGGGTAATGGAGTAACGGAGTATCGGGGTATCGGGGTGGCGAGGTTAAAGGCCCACCCCGATACTCCCATACTCCCACACTCCCATACGCCTTCACACTCCCACACTCCCATACGTCTTCACACTCCGATACCCTGACTCTAAAATGGAATTAGCTATGAACAAATTTGCGAAGACATTTAGGGACCTGGACGTTTATCAGAACTCCCTCCAGCTTGCTGTTGAGATTCATCAATTCTGCAAGATGTTTCCCAAAGAAGAGAGGTACTCATTAGCCGACCAAATGCGCAGAGCCTCAAGGTCTGTCTGTGCGAATATAAGTGAAGCCTGGAGAAAGCGCAGATACAAGGCAGCGTTCATGGCAAAATTGAGCGATTCTGAAACTGAAGCAGCTGAGATGCAGTGCTGGCTGGATATTTCACTTAAGCTTTCGTATATGAATGAAGAAATATATAAAGATTTTGACAAGCGCTATGAGAAAGTAATTTCTCAAATAGTATCCATGATTAGAGACGCGGACAGATGGTGTAGGCTGTGAGCGGGTATGGGAGTTCTGGGAGTTCTGGGTATGGGGGTGTCGGGGTGTGGGAGTGGGCCTGGTGTACTCCGTTACTCCGATACTACCATACACCCACACCCGTACATTTGGTGTTATGAAAAAGAGAGATAAACTGGGAATAGCCATTATCGGCTGCGGAGCGATTGCCCATCTCAATGCTAAAGCTATCGGGAAGTCGAAGTTTGGCCACCTGGTTTATGCCGTTGACATAAACCTTGATTCCGCCGCGACTCTGGGCAAGAAATTTGAGATTCCATACTCTGATCGACTTGATGATGTTCTAGGCAATCAAAATGTTAAGTGTATCTTTATCTGCACCCCGCATTATCTGCATGCTCCGATCGTTGAGCAAGCCGCTGCGGCGGGAAAACATGTGATCGTTGAAAAACCAATGGGTGTGAACCTAGAAGATTCCCGAAGAATAGTCAATGTCTGCCGCCAGGCTAGAGTTAAGTTATCAGTATGCTATTGCATGCGTTATTGGGATAATATCAATATAGCAAAAGAGTTTATTGACCGAGGTGGATTAGGGAAAATCCTGGGCACTGAAATTATGATGTCGAGGGACCGTACGGAAAGCTACTTACAGAGAAATACCTGGCAGGAAGTTAACCCAAATTGGCATGGGGTAAAGGCTAAAAGCGGGGGGGGGCTATTTATTGATAACTTTTCTCACTACCTCGATTATTTTGGGCATTTAACCGGATTAAAAATAAAATGGGTAATGGCCAAGGCAGATACCTTTCTTATCCCCGCCGATGTGGAGGATAACTTGATGGCGGTAGGAGCCTATACCAATGGAGCGAGTTGCTCAATTATTGCTGGCAGCTCTGTCCGGGGAGCGGGGACGGAGAAAAATCTCCGTACGATAAATTCCCTCCAGAGGATTTGGGGCGAGTACGGGCAAATACTGCTGGAACCTGATCTGTCCCTGTTTTCATTAAAGAGGGTTGGGGAATATGAACCCGGGCGGTGGTTCCGGAAAAAATCCCGGAAGTGGCGTGCTTCGACGGGAGCCGGTGTCGGGGAGAGGAAAGACTTTATCGATGCCTTCGCACGTGCTGTTGCGGAAGGCCGGGACCCGGAGATCACCGGGGAAGACGGCCTGCGGGTTATGGAAGTGATCGACGCGGTCTATCGTTCCGCTCGAACCGGGGAAAAAATTGTGCTTTAAATCAAGCGATCAGGATGTTTGAGCGAAGGATAAGCTATCTCGTTATTTATTGCATTCAACGCAGGCACCTTAAAGATGAAGAATAAAACATTTTGCAATACTTTATTAATATGTGGTTATAAATGGGGCAGAGGTAGGGGCCACAAATCATATTCAATCACCTCCAATCGTCTGTTAAATTAAAGGGGCCGAGGTTGGGGGCTATAAAAATTGTTGTTAATCATCTGTTTATAAAGTTGCCCGAGTGCAGCAAGGGCTAAGTTCGATAATCTTAATATGAAAATAAGCATAGTATGTAATTCATTGTCGAGGCAATCATTAGGGAGAGCTGGATTGTTGGCAAATATTATAGGCAAAAATTATGAGGTTGAATTGGTGGGGCTTCAAAGCATGGAGAGTCTGTGGCAACCCTGGTCTGGAATAGATGTTCCTATCAAATCGCTAAAGATGACCATGGCGCAGCAGTGGTTCCCGGGCTACTTCAAAGTATTGAAGGATACATATAAGGCTATTGATGGGGATGTGATTTATGCCGTTAAAACCCGTTTCCCCAGTGTCTTTCCGGCAGTCTTGAAAAAACTTTTCAAGGGCAAACCTCTTATTATCGATATAGATGAGTGGGAGTGTTCGGTTTTTAAAAGCTTTAATTGGGCGGATCAATCTAAAAAGGAATTATTATTCTATCCGGAAAGTCTATTATATACCAGATTAGCTGAAAAGATGGTCGGATTTGCTGATGAAATTACGGTTGTTTCTTCCTATCTTCAAAAAAAATATGGGAGAGGAACTATTCTAATCCACGGACGAAATACCGACGAATTCAACCCGAATCTTTACAACGCTCAAGCGATTAAAAAGGATCTCGGTTGGGAAAAGTTTCATACTATGATGTACCTGGGGACACCAACTTATCGATCTCTTGCTTTCAAGAATATATTAGAAGCGATGAGATTATTAAATATTCCCAATCTTAGATATATAATTGTGGGAGTGCATACTGGGTCTAAAATATATAAGGAGATGAAGAATTGCACTAACGGGGAATTTATTTTTTGTGAGATGATTCCTTTTGAAAAAGTCCCGTATTATCTTTCAGCCGCTGATATGGTGGTACTTCCATATGAGAATATTCCAATGATGAGGGCCAACATTCCGGCCAAGATATTTGATGCTATGGCTATGGCTAAGCCTATAGTCACCAGTGCAGTTTCTGACATACCTGAGATACTTAAAGATTGTGGGTTGATTGCTCGGCCGGGGGATTCAAAGGATCTGGCAACTAAAATAAAGTGGGTTTTAGATCACCCTGAAAAAGCGGCTGAAATCGGAGCAAAAGCCCGGCGAAAATGCATAAAAAAATACAGTTGGAAGGCCATGGAACGAATACTTATGGGGGTGCTGCAAAAATATGAATGAAACGGTTCTGACTCCGAAAGAATGGAAGCGGGAGGAGAGGCTTCATCACGACCAGATGGCAGATCGGTACGATCTGTGGGCTCAAGATGCCAACGAGAAGAAAAAGCGCATTGGGGCCTTGTTACCAAAGCTCGAACGTTTTTATGAAGCTGCATCAGTCATTACTCTCCTCGACGCCGGTTGTGGACCCGGGAACGAAGCTATCGAGTTCTGTCGGGCGTCGCGAGTGGTGGTGGCGATGGACATATCCTTTAACATGCTCTCGATCTGCCGAAAGAAAGCCCGTTTGGCTGGGGTGGAAGAGCGCATCTGGTTAGTAGTAGGGGACGTCGAATCCATACCGTTCCGGGAGGGAGTCTTTGATTTTGTCAACGTTACTGGAATTCTTCACCATACTCCGGTGGTGGACCAGGCCCTGAATGAGTTGGTCCGTTGCCTGAGTCCCGGGGGTCAAATTAAGGTAGAGGAACCGAACACCGTCCGTTGCGTCATCGTGGATTTGTTGGTAAAAGTGGTTGAGAAGGTGATTAAGGTTGTGTTCGGGCGGCGTCCCGAACCCCTGGAGAAAGATGAGGTTGGGACTCCCCGGGAACGTGCCATATCGGGACGGTCACTGAGTCGCTTTCTGAAGAAGAAGAACATATCAATTCGAATATATTATCATACTCACTACCCCTACTCTTCCCAGATTATGGGAGAGAGGTGGGGGGGGGCGGTAAGTTCGGTTGCCAACTTTATCAATAACATATTCAAGAAAGGCGAGCTTTTCTTCATCCTGGGAATAAAAACTAAAGATTAAGTAACACTTTAGCGGCTCTTTGAAAATACCGCACATCCACCTCGCTACCACGCTCCGCGTGGTAGCGATTCAATTTGCGTTCCCACGCGGAGCGTGGGAACGAGGTAAAGAGCTAAAGTGTTACAAGATTAAATCATTTGCTCTCGTTTTTTGAGAAATAATCTAAAAATTTTGGAGAAATTGTAATAATGAATAACGGGAATAATATTATTCTTGCCTATATTCCCCCCGATTCCAGTGAGGAAAAAATTATTGTATCCGCCCCGGGGAAGAATATCGGGGATTTAACAACGGAGATTTATTTGCCGGGGGAGAATGACTCTATTTTAAAATTATCTAATCTGAAAAATATAGCCGGAGAAAAACAGGGATTCAGGCGAATTGAGTTGAAAACTCCGGTACCTATTAGTCATGTTTTGCCATCCGTAATACTGGCGGGAGCCATAAGGCTATTATCTTCAGTCCATTCCGATTCGGATGATAGAATAATCATATTTTCTCAAGGCCTAATAGGATTGCTCTTCCAATGGGCTCTTATCGAAAGGGGATTAAAAAATATGGTGATAGCCGTTGATACGGAAACTCAGCAAGCAAGAGCTGAGGGTTTAAATGGTGGCATAATTCTTGATGTAAGGGAGATTGGGTTTATTGATCGTCTGAAAATTGAGACTAAAGATGAGGGGTTTTCAAAGGTAGTGGTTGCTTCTAACCAGTCTGAATCTGTAAAAATGGCTCTTGGCTGTGCCGGTGTTTTC
>Ga0222627_1000203_pt1 | contig 33570 bp, 40 predicted proteins | sample AntAcemetageno93_FD_179859 | JGI IMG/M metagenome (GOLD analysis project Ga0222627, IMG submission 179859) | Saline water microbial communities from Ace Lake, Antarctica - #93 | ecosystem: Environmental > Aquatic > Non-marine Saline and Alkaline > Saline | place: Antarctica: Ace Lake | collected... | reverse complement strand
CTAATATAGTTGAGGTTGTTAATGGGGTTCAATCTACAGAGGAAGCCCATAAAAAAGTTATGAGATTTTGTCAGATGATTAATAGAAAAGGAATATGTGTGAATGAATCTCCTGGCAATATTAGTACACGAATGTTAATACCCATTGTTAATGAAGCGTGTGAGATACTAATGGAGGGTATAGCATCTATGCAGGATATTGATCATACTACTCGCGAAACTCTTGGGTATAATGTTGGCCCATTTGAACTTGCTGACAGAATTGGATTGGATAAGATATTGAAATATATGGAGAACCTATATGCTGAATATGGAGATAGTAAATACAAAGCATCACCTGTAATAAAGAGGCTGGTTAGAGCAAACTATCTTGGGCGGCGTGTTGGACGCGGGTTTTATAATTATGAGAATGATAAACCTGTTAGTAGTACTATCACCAATTCAACAATTAAGTAGATTATTACAAGTATAAATTATATTGAACGCATGAAAATTATTGTATTAAATTGTGGAAGTTCATCTATTAAGTATCAATTGTTTGATATGCCATCGAGTAAGGTAATTGCAAAAGGCTTGGTTGATAAAATAGGATTAAAAGGAAGTGCGATTAAGTTTACAAGAGGTGATGAAAGTTCGGTTGTAATAGAAGGAGAGATCCTTGATCATCAGCAGGGAATAGAATACCTGCTGGGAATATTGATAAGTGATGAATATGGAAGTATTGATAAAATATCAGAAATTCAGGCAGTTGGCCATAGGGTTGTTCATGGTGCTGAAGAGTTTAGTGGCAGTGTTATAATTGATGATGATGTAATAGCAGCTTTGGAGAAATCTTCCGAACTGGCGCCATTACATAATCCTCCAAATTTAAAAGGTATTTATGCAATGCTGCAATTACTTCCTGATGTGATTCAGGTAGGTGTTTTTGATACAGCATTTCATCAAACAATGCCCGAGCATTCTTATTTGTATGCAATACCATATGTGCTTTATGAAAAATACAAAATTCGCAGATATGGATTTCATGGTACAAGTCATAAATATGTAAGTGCAAGAGCTTGTGAAATATTAAATGTTGATATTAATACTAAAAAAATAATTACATGCCACTTAGGTAATGGGTCATCACTTGCTGCAATTAGAAAAGGAAAATCCTATGATACTTCAATGGGAATGACGCCTACCGAAGGCCTAATAATGGGTACTCGAACAGGTGACCTTGACCCAGGAGCATTATTGTATATTGCTGGTAAAGAAGATACAAGCATTAATTATACAAATACACTAATAAATAAGTTTTCAGGTTTGCTAGGAATTTCTGGTGTTTCATCGGATATGCGCGACTTGGAGAATGCTGCTGCTGATGGAAATCACAGGGCACAACTTGCTTTGGATATGTTTGCATACAGGGTTAAAAAATATATTGGCTCATATGCAGCTGCTTTAGGGGGTGTTGATATTATTGTCTTCACAGGTGGCATTGGTGAAAATGATACTGAGACTCGTAAAAAAGTATTGAGCGGCCTTGAGTTTATGGGCGTTAAAACTGATCCAAAAAAAGCTAACGTTAGGGGCAAGCAAGCAACTATTTCATCAAACGATTCACAGGTAAAAGTACTTGTTGTCCCTACCGATGAAGAACTGATGATTGCTAAAGATACGTATGAGTTGGTATCCTAATATTATTATGTATTAATGTCGCATAATCTTTAAATCAGTGAGACTTTAATTTTGTGAAGCAAAATTATTTAGTCGAACTGATCCCAAGCATAGTCGAGGCTCTAGGGTTATATCTGCCAGCCGGCTGGTTCCCTGCTGCTTGCGGCTGGGAGCTTCATAAGATAGCCCTTTAGAAATTTTCCTTGAGTTCCTTGTATTTGATGTCAATAATTTCTGAAGCGCATTCAAATATTTCATCAATAGCATTACAGCCTTCAACTTCAAAATATTTTCCTTGTTCTTTATATCGTGATATTAACGGGAATGTTTCTGCCTTATATATTTTAAGCCTGTTTTTAATAACATCTTCAGTATCATCTTTTCTTCCCTCAATTTGAGCACGCTTTAGTAATCGTTCAACAACTACATTGTCTTCAACTTTTAGAGAGAGAACCATCGAAATTGATGTATTATCTTTAGCGAGAATATTGTCTAAATCAGCTGCTTGTTCGATTGTACGAGGAAACCCGTCAAAAATAAAACCATTGCTATTATTATTTTTCACTAAAGCCGATTCAAGTATCTTAATTATAAGTTCATAAGGAACTAACTCCCCCTTTTCAACAATTGATTTTAACTGAATTCCAAATTTTGAACCTGATTTGATTTCCTTCCGGATAATATCACCTGTAGAAATGTGAATTAGTTTGTATTTCTCAGTAATTCTTGATGATTGTGTTCCTTTGCCACATCCCGGAGGGCCAAATATGATAATGTTAAGCATAAGTTTATTTTTTATAATTAGTTCTCAAATATACTGAAAATTCTATCTTCTGTTAATTCATTGACAGAAAATTATTAAACTAATATTATTGATAAGCTTCAGTATATCTAATGTGATTTTTTACTTTTGCAAAGACGGAATTTTTTTGAAATTGTTTAATAATGGCAGACAGTTTACTATATAATTTTAATGTATTGCAAATTGGTGATACCAACATTAATAATCCCACTATTGGTGATACAAATATAGTGTCACAGGTTAATACTGTTAACTTTCTTCAATTAGATAGCGTCGATATAAACCCAATATTGCATTTTGCCACTTCAAATACTGATATCATAACATATATACTGTTTTTATTATTGGGTATTTTTTCAATTATATGGTATTTTTTACCTGAACGACTTTCAGCAATTATCTCGCTAAAGTTAGTAAGCAAGCTTCAAAGAGTAGGTGAGGGAGAGACAAAAGTTCTTGGTGCTCTTGTCTCAAGTTTCTTTTGGATTAATTTTATAGTATCTACAGGTATTTTTATTTTACTTATACTACAAATATTTTACGAAAATGAGATTGCTAGTTTTTCTTTTTATAGCTTGATGAGTTATATCTATTTGACATTACTTGTGTTATTATTGTATAGAGTTGTTATTATTTGGGGAGCAGCATTTATATTTCAAACAAATAGTTTGATGAAAGAGCAAGTTGAGATTAGTAGAAATATTCAGTTTCTGTCAGGTGTGCTGTTGGTCCCTATTATATTGGTTATATTATACATAGGAGGAGATTTTTTCATATACATTGGTATAGCAGCAATAGCGATATTACAAGCTTACAGAATTATCCAATTAATCATTATAGGAAAATCGAGTACAATTTTTTCAGCGTTACATATTATTTTGTACCTTTGCATGCTCGAAATAGCACCTGTTTTGGTGCTGGTTAGATTGATAGGTAACGGTTCTATAATATAGATTATTATGGTTAATTAGCACCATAACAGTTTTGTTAGGAACAAAAAACATTTGAAGCATTGAAGGTAAAAAATATATTAGTTTCCCAACCTAAACCTGCTGATATGGATAAATCTCCTTATGGTGAATTATGCAGGAAATTTAATGTGAATATTGATTTTCATAAGTTTATAACTATTGAAGGTATAAGTGCTCAGGAATTTAGAAAGGCAAAAGGAGCTTTTGTTGGGCATACTGCAGTAATTTTGACCAGCCGCCATGCTGTTGATCATTTTTTTAGGATGGCTAAGGAATTAAGATTTGAAATACCTGATTCGCTTAAGTACTTTTGCATATCTGAATCCACAGCATACTATCTACAAAAGTATGTGCAGTATAGAAAAAGGAAGATTTTTTATGGCAAGCAAAATTTTGCTGATTTGATGAGTGTGATAAAAAAGCATAGTGAAGAAAAATTTCTAGTTCCTTCTTCGGATATTCATAAGCAAACAATGTTTAAGTTATTGGATACTGACAAGATAAACTATTCAAATGCAGTTATATACCGTACTGTTGCCAGTAATTTATCTGAAGTTGAAATATCCAAATATGATTTGGTTATTTTCTTTAGCCCTGCCGGAATTAAATCACTGCAAAATAATTTTCCTGATTATGAACAGTCTGATAAATTAATTGCAGCTTTTGGTCCAACAACTGCCAAGGCAGTTAAGGATGCAGGACTTAAACTAACTATCCCTGCCCCTACACAGTCGGCTCCATCAATGACAATGGCCATCGATGAGTTTCTAACTAAGCAAATAAAAGATCGAAGAAGAAACGGTCGTAAACAATAGACGTACTACTTAGTTTACTCTTTAATTTTTGTATCTATAATAATAGTTACCGGCTCGCTGTTTGTTAGTTTTATATCCATCATGGCTCCAAACTCACCTGTTTTAACATCTGTGCTTATCAGTTTATCAAGCTCTTTAATAAATCCATGGTAAAGAGGAATAGCTTTTTCAGGTCGTGCTGCATTAATGTATGATGGTCGGTTTCCTTTTTTTGTTTTTGAATGTAAAGTAAATTGACTTACTATAAGAGCTTCACCACTAATATCAATTAAAGAGAGGTTCATAGTTCCCTCATTATCATCAAATATGCGTAGCTGAGCAATTTTTTTGCTTAACCAAATCACATCTTCAAAGTCATCAGAGTTTTCTATTCCTAATAGTATAAGTAAACCTTTGCTTATACTTGATTTAACTTGTTTATCTATTGTTACTGTAGCATTGCTCACTCTTTGAATTACTGCTCTCATATTCTTTTTGTATGTGAATACCCAATTAAAAATTGTCCAAAAACAAATTATGTTCTGGGTATATTAAATTTTATAATTTATTTCTTAGTTGTACCACTATTTTTCGATCTGCAATTTATTAATTTTGTAGAAAACAAAATGTAATGGTTAGATTAAGTGTAAATATTAACAAAATAGCAACCTTGCGTAATGCAAGGGGAGGAAATCAACCAGATTTAGTGAAAGTGGCAATTGATTGTGAGGCGTTTGGTGCACAGGGAATAACTGTTCATCCTCGACCTGATGAGCGTCATATTAGATATGATGACGTCTCACTATTAAAAAGTGTTGTTAAAACAGAATTTAATATCGAAGGCAACCCCACTCCTGAATTTATAGAATTAGTAATAATAAATAAACCTAACCAGGTTACTTTGGTGCCCGATGATCCCGGGCAGCTAACTTCTGATCATGGTTGGGATACAATCAAAAATAAAGAGTTTCTTATAGATGTTATTGGTAGATTTAAAGAGGCTGGGATTCGTACATCAATTTTTGTTGACCCCATTATAAAACAGGTTGAAGGAGCTGTTAACACCGGCACTGATAGAATTGAATTGTATACCGAAAGTTATGCAACGGAATATGAAAATGATAGGAGTGCAGCAATTAAACCTTTTGTTGAAGCAGCAATTAGGGCAAGAGAACTTGGCCTGGGACTAAATGCAGGGCATGATTTAAGTCTTGAAAACCTTAATTACTTCATAAAAAATATTCCATGGATTGATGAAGTATCTATTGGCCATGCTTTAATATGCGATTCAATATATTATGGGCTCGATAATACTATCCAACTTTTTTTACGTGAATTGAAAGTTGGTAACTAAGATTTAATTTTTTGGTTAGGCAATATTGGCACTTTAAAAGAAACTTTATAAGTAATGGATTTAATAATTAAACAAACAGAAAAGGAATTCTTTTTTCAAACTGAAAACTTAACCAGAGAAGCATTTTGGAATCTTTTCAAACCCGGATGCGACGAGCACTTGGTTCTTCATAATATAAGAAAAAGTGAAAACTACACTGAAGACCTTGACCTTGTTGCTTTTTTTAATCAACAGATAATCGGACACATCATATCTACTAAAGCAAAAGTTATTGACTCAATGAACCTGGAACATGAAATTTTATGTGTTGGACCAATTTCTGTTTTACCTGAATTTCAAAATAAAGGAATCGGATCAAAGCTCATTGAATATTCAATTTCATTAGCACGGAAATTGGAGTTTGTTGGAATGATACTATTTGGAAATCCTGACTATTATCATCGATTTGGATTCATAAATGCAAAAGAGTTTGAAATTACAACAAAGGATTTCCAAAACTTTGAACCATTCATGGCTCTTCAACTTAAAGAAAACGGATTGGAAAGGGTGAAAGGAAAATTTTATGAGGACACTGCATATATGATTGATCAAAGTGAATTGATTGAGTTTGAGAAAAAGTTTCCGGAAAAAGAGAAAAAAAAGACTGAAACACAATTTTTATCATAATAAAAAACACAACGTTGCCTAACGCAGGCGATAGCAGGTGCCGTACTTTGTGGACAGTGAGTATTTAAGCCTTTTGCACTTTCCTTCAAGCATACCTCTCTATATAAAATCTGTATTGCCCATCGACATAAGCGTTAAGATGGTTATAAGGTGAACTTTTGGCAGATAGATTCTAAGGCATGATATTTGAAAACTATTTTTTTTAAAATAAAGAAAATAATCATGAGTAAATTTAATGAAATAATAAATTCAGATACCCCAGTATTAATTGATTTTTCTGCCCATTGGTGTCAACCATGCAAAATGATGCCTCCAATATTAAAAGATGTAAAAAAGAAGCTTGGCGATAAAATCAGAATTCTTAAAATTGATGTTGATAAAAATCCTGCTATAGCACAAAAACATCAAATACAAAGTGTACCAACAATGATGGTTTTTAAAAATGGAAATATTGTATTTCGCCAATCAGGAGTTATGCAAGCTGGCCAGATTGTACAAATGTTACAGCAATTTACTTAAAACTAAATCTTTGCTTTAAAAAACACCGACGTAATAAGCTCAATCAAAAAGCCATAAATAACACCCATAACAACAGTTGAAATGGCAAGCATTTCAGGTGTGAATTCAGGGTTTTCAGGCCCCATCATTGTTCCAAATGCGGCTGGCAGACTAAAAATAAATCCCATAACTATTCCGTTGATGGCCCAATTTTTCATAGAAAAACGGCTTATGCCAATTCCGAACCCCATCAATGTACGGCTTGCAATAATGGATATGCCAAGCCATGTTTCAATTCCACCCGATCCACTACAAGCAAAACCAAAGCAAACAAAGCCAAATAATAGTCCACTCAATGTCGCAATAATTAGTCTTTTCATAATATTATTTTTATTGATTTGTGGAGTAAAAGTAGTAATTTTATCTCAAAAAAAAGAATTCATGTAATTTTTACATGCTTGTTTAACAAGTTTTTAACTTATGAAAATTGATGATGTAATAATTAAGCCGATAGGTATTATACATACACCTTTTGTTTTTGGTGATACCATTCCACGCCAGGGAAGATTTTCTGAAAAAACGGAAGGTTTTATCGAATTGAAAATTGAGTTTATTGATGGATTACTGGATTTAGATACGTTTACTCATGCGATGTTGATTTTTTATTTTCATAAATCTAAATTTTATGATCTGGTTCAGAAGCCGAAAAGAGATAATATTCCTCACGGTATTTTTGCTACCAGAACTCCACAACGACCAGCCGGAATTGGCATAACAACAGTAAGGTTAAAATCAATTGAGAATAATATTATTGAATTTTTCGGGGCAGATATGATCGATGGGACGCCTTTGCTAGATATCAAACCTTATATTTCAGATATTGATAGTTATCCACAGGCAGGTAGGGGATGGCTCAAGGATATTGTGATAAAGTAATATACAGATAAACAGAAAAATAAACCTTAAATAATCCAATATTTTGAAAAATGTATATTTGCTCCTATAATTAACCGAGATAAATTAAGATAGATTATGAGATATTTATATTCACAAGTTCAACTAATATTATTTCTTTTATTACTACCTGTATTTGTTAATTCTGCGAATGAGGAGCTAAAAGTTGGATTTCAGGTAAAGCCACCATTTGTTATAGAAAATAACAATCAATACAGTGGGCTTTGTATCGATCTATGGAAAAAAGTAGCAGATTCACTTGATATTAAATTTTCATTTATTAAGTATGAATTGGATGGATTACTGCAATCAGTTGAAAATGGAGATGTTAATATTGCTATTTCTCCGCTTACAGTTACAGCATCCAGAATTCAAAAGTTTGGTTTTACGCAACCATATTATATTACTAATCTTGCTTTTGCCACAAAAGTTGAAAAAAGTAATGACATACTAGCATTTTTATCTGATTTGTTTTCAATAACTTTTCTTAAGGCTTTTATTCCCCTTTTTATGATAATTTTAATATTTGGTGTAACTGTTTGGTTATTGGAAAATAAGCGGAATACGGAGCAATTTCGTAAAGGTATTAGTGGTGTTGGCGATGGAATATGGTGGTCGGCAACAACCATGTCTACAGTTGGTTATGGTGATAAAGCCCCTACTACTTTTTGGGGGAGAATATTAGGTATGATTTGGATGTTTACTGCTGTTATCGTTATATCTGGGCTTACGGCTAGTGTTTCATCAAGCTTGACTGTTCATAATCTTAAATCGGAAGTTAGTAATTTTGAGGATCTTAGGAAGATACATGTTGGTTGTGTTACAGGTACAGGTACTGCCGGATTTCTGGATCAATATAAGATTAGATATACTAACTACAATGATGTTGAAGAAGGATTGAAGGCTGTAAATGATGGTACCATCAAAGCTTTTGTTTATGATGATGCCATACTAAATTATTTTGTAAAATCATCCAAATTTAATGAAGTGATAAAAGTTATTCCAAGCTCTTATTATAAGGAATATTTCAGCTTTGCTTCCAATAATAATGAATTGTTAAAAAGAATAAGCGAAGTTTTGATTGGGATAATTGAAAGTGATGAGTGGGAAAGAGATCTGGAAAAATACCACATTGAATACAGAAATTAAACCCGGATTATGCATTAGAACTTCCTTATGAGAGCTAAAAGTACAATAAAATATAGGGTTTTGAAATGAAAGCATAGCACTGCTATGGTGATATTAACAAGTGTTTTGTCATTTTTTATGAATTAAGCAGGCTAGAATAGTACATTAGTAATTGGATACCACATTGCAGCAATTAATAGGGCTGTTAGAAAGGGTCTGTTTAGATTTTCCCATCTATAGTTATGGTTTACAACTGCCTGATAACCATGATTAAGTGCTGAAAAGAACATGAAGAAAAGAAACGTTAACATGATAGTAACTTCGGCATTTGTACCCCAGTTTGCAAAATAAACAACAAGCGAAATAACTGCATACGATAATAATGCAATACGCGACTGGTAAGCGTAACTTCCATCATTTTTGAATCCTATTTCAGCGGCAGATTGTTTTCCAAAAAACAATCCTTGCAAGGCTGAAGTACCTGATATTGACACGATAATCCAAGGTGTTAGGATGTGAAGCACTGATTCGGCAGGCGTACCGGTTGACATGCCTATATAGTATGCCCAATATATTCCAAAACTTGCTCCCGCTATACGTAATATTTCTATAATTTTAATAATCATGGTATGGTATTGTTGATTTTAAATTTCAAAATTAGTTAATATTTCATTAATATTTGTCACTTGTTTTATAAAAGCTAAATTGAATTTTGCAACGCTCAATAAATGTGGGATAATATAAAACCTATCATCTACATCAATTTATTAATTTTGTACCATGGAATTATTCTACCGTCAATATGGGGACAAGGGCAACCAGCCAATAATAATATTACATGGTTTATTTGGAGTCTCAGATAACTGGGTTAGCTATGCCAGAAGAATTGCCATGGAGGGATTTGAGGTTTTTGTTGTTGATCAGCGTAACCACGGACAATCACCCCAGAGCACTAGTTTTAACTACCTGGCACTTACTGACGATTTGTTTGATTTTATTGACGAATATGAAATTGATAATCCAATAATTATTGGTCATTCTATGGGAGGTAAAGTGGCAATGCGTTTTGCTATCGAAAATCCACAATTAGTTAAAAAATTAGTGGTTGTTGATATTACTCTTAAAGCATATGGCCCCCGAAAGCATCACAGGAAGATCATTGATGCCATGAAAGCTATTGATTTAAGTAAAATAGATAATAGGGGCGAGGTAGAAAAATTATTGACAGATTATATTCCTGAATTACGCATACGTCAGTTTATAATGAAGAATCTACACCGAAAAGAAAAAAATGAATTTGAGTGGCGTATATATATTGATGGTATAAAGAATAATTTGGATCAGATGTTTGATGCGATTGATACAATTTCAAAATTTGAAAAACCTACTTTATTCATAAAAGGTGGAGCATCTGATTATATATTATTGGAAGATTTTCCACAGATCAGGTATAACTTTCCCAATGCCGAAATAATTACAATTGAAGGAGCAAGCCATTGGGTGCATGTTGAGGCAATGGAAAGGTTCTACCAGCTTACAATGGGTTTTGCAACGGGAAATCCTTCATGGTATAAAGTTTAAAAAGCCAGACGTCAGGCTAACTCTTCTTGGGATTTCTTATAAATTCTATTCGATACGCCAATACTAAATTCGTACAATACAATTAGAGGCAAAACAACAAGTATCTGGCTAAACATATCAGGGGGAGTAATAATAGCTGACAAAATAAGCATAATAACATACATATATTTTCTGTTTTTTTTCATAAAATCAGGAGTGATAACTCCAATCTTCGTGAGGAAGTAAACCAGAATTGGCAGCTCAAAAACCAAGCCTACTGCAAAGGTTACCGATACAACAGTACTTATATATGATGTTAGTGAAATTTGATTATAAACCGATTCACTAACCTGATATGTGCCTAAAAAATTAACTGTTAATGGAACAATTAAAAAATAACTAAATAATATACCAGTTAAAAATAATACCGAGCTTATAAATACACCACCGCTTGAATATTTTCTTTCTGTATCTTTCATGGCTGGTTTAATAAACCGCCAAATTTCCCAAAGAACATACGGGAAAGCCAGTATAAAACCTGCAACTATTGAAATATACATATGTGTAAGAAACTGCCCAGACATTTTAATGTTAATAATTTGAAGTTTCATGTCCTTAATACATAAGGCATTTAATGATAACCATTCTCCAACTTGGCAAAGAGCTCGGTTTGTAATAAAATCGGAACTGCTGGGGGCAAGTATAATATAATCAAAAATAATTTCGCGGTTAATAAAGGCAACAATAGCCAACAGAACAACTGCAATAAGTGATCTCATAATATGCCATCTTAGCTCATCGAGATGATCCCAAAAAGTCATCACTTTTTCTTTTGGCTCTTTATTTTTCGTGTTTATTTCTTCCATTTTATACTTGAATTCACAAAAGTAAAAAACCTCTCCATTATTGAAGAGGTTTTTCATTCCTATTTGTAAGAAAACTCGTTTTTCTTTTAGGCAGTCAGTAAACTTATCAATGGTTTAGTTCGTGCTTGTCCTTTCGGGAGGCCTTGCATTTGAAAGGATGAAAAACATGTTCAGCTTTGTATTCAGCCTTTCAGGAAGAAAAAACCTGAAAGGAGAGGTGTTGCTACGTAAACACAATTTGTGTTCCCGGGCCATCGCACATTTCATAAAGGTCACCAACAGTAATAACGGCTTTTACTTCTTCGTGTAGATCATCTTTGGTTAGTTTGAACATATCCATTGCAAGTTTACAAGCGTATATTTCGCCACCACCGGCGGTGATTAATTCAAGAAATTCGTCAACAGGTGGAATATCGAGTTCATCCATCTGCTTCCGCATCATAGCTGATACACCTGCTTCAACACCAGGTAGTCCGCCTAACATTGTTGGGAATGGTAGCCCGCCGGGCATACGCATGCCTGGGTTTCCGGTTGTGGCTGTATGTAGCTTGTTCATGGTTTTTTTTGTAATGGCATCGAGCCCGAAGAAGGTAAAGAACAATTTAGTTTCAATTCCTTCCATAACGGCACCATTTCCCATAACAAGGGCTGCATAAACATCTTCGATACTAGCTTTTGAGCATATTAGCAATATCTTTTTTAAAGGCACTTTTTCTTCTTTTTCCATGGTTTTTAGTTGATTATTATTTATTATCGAAATTAACAGACATTTTTAAAGAACATTCATTATTGTCTGTTTATAAAGTTAGTGTTTAGTTTATAGTGCTTGATATCGAGGCTTGCGAAAGGCTGAATAACAATAAGTTTACTTTTGTAAATGTTTGTTTTCAGCATAAGCGTAACGAAGAAAGTGAGCATTATAAACAAACACTAGTTAGATACAAGATGTAGGTTTAGGCACACCTGATATTTTAGTTGCTTTTTTAAGAGGAGCACCGGGGAATAGTTGATAAAACTCTTTTGCATTAACAACTCCTGATTTGCCTATACCTCTTAATGTTAGTCCTTCACCTGCTGCAACTTTATTTCTGATAAAATCGATGAGCTCAAAATGTTTCTCAGTTAGTTCAATTCCTTCTTCTTTGGCAATCTCAGCGCCAATTTCTTTCGACCATTGTGAAATTTCTGTCATGTATCCTTCATCGTTTACATTTATTTCTACTCCGGCAATTGTTTTTGTTGACATATCTTTTTGTTTTTAGTTTTATACCAAATAGCTACCAATATAAGCCTTAAAATCTTTATCTTTTCCATCTTTTCTTCTTAAAATATTTCTTCCGTAGCTATGCTATGCAACAAATAATTTAAATCGATAAGCAGAAAAATATTTTGTTTTGTAAGGCTCATTTTGATAACTAATTGGTATTATGAATATTTATTTTTGATTTTGTGCAATTGTAGTTTCCTTTGAAATATTTTTGAGGAATGTTATCATAAACCCAATTCCTTTTCGCATTTCCTTTGAGTTCATCTCTCGCAGGGCTTTAAATATTGAATATTCCTCCGTATTTTCAATATCAATACTCTTGTATACAATTAAGCCGTTATTAATGGCTTTGAGCATATCTGGCTGCGTAAGGTTCTTTACCGTTTCTAGTATGGTTACAATATTGTCAGCTAGCATTTGGACATCATCTGCAGAAAAATGAGTTACAATATTGTCGAATATTTTCATTGACTGATTTAAGAAATCGAAGTATCCTTTTTTCTCAAGATCATTCATCTTATGAATGCTGTCGAGCCCAACTTGCTGTATAATTGGAGTAAGATCTGCCAATAGGTCTTTTCCACTTTCAAGCATGTTAAAAAGGTCGGTAAGTGTATCGATGTGCCTGAAAAGTTTCAGTACAAGCAGCTTAACACCTTCTCCATCAATTTCTACGCCAGCATTATCAAGTTCGGTCACAGCTGAGGCAAAAACATCCTTACTAATTATTGTAAGGTCAGCTGTTAAATCTTCAATAGACTGTCTGGTTTTCTTTTGAGCAACGATTTCATCAAGTACAATATCAAGTTTTCGGTTGATATCGTTTATTTGCTCTTGAATATTATTATTATCCATATCTCTAATATTTGAGCATTAAAGTTTCTTACCTGCCATTTGCATTTCCGAATCAATGGGCATTTCTTTTCCTTTTAGAAGAATATGCCAGTAAATCCATCTAAATAACAATTTGCCATAGTGATTCATTCTGGTTACTTTAAGCAAACCAAAAGGACCAACACCGGGAAATGGAAATGAACCAGGTAACGGTTCGGTATCATAATTAAAGTCAATTAAAGTTCCTTTACCGTATCCGGTTTCAATATAGCAATTGGCATGTCCGTCGAAAGTTGCGGTAAGTTCTCTTCCTTCAATAGCACACATAAAGTTTTCTTCAATTATTTCTGCGGCAAAATGGGCTACAGAACCAGCTTTTGATGTTGGTATATTTGCTGCATCGCCAATTACAAAAATATTCTTGTAATTAACCTGTTGAAGTGTATGCTTGTCGGTTTTAACGAAATTCATATCGTCACCCAAACCGCTAGTTTCAATAACATCTGCACCTAAATTAGTTGGAATAGACACGAGACAGTCGAATGGAATTTCAGCACCACCATAATCTATTATTTTCTTATTGTCGTTATCAACTTCCATTATATTGAAGTCGGGCACAATATTGATGTTTTTTTGCTCAAGTAACTCACCAAGCATTTTAGTGGCGCGTGGTTTTGTAAAAGCCCCCGAAAGAGGGGTAACATATGTTATATCTACTTTATCCCGGATACCTCTTTCTGTAAAAAACGCATCTGCAAAAAATACAAATTCAAGTGGAGCAACTGGACACTTGTATGGAAGTTCGGCAATATTTACTACAAGCTTGCCACCTTTCCATGTTTTAAAATAGTTAGCCAAAGCAACAGCACCGTCAATAGTGTAGAAATCAAATATTTCTTTGTACCAAAGCTTACCCATTAGCCCTTCTGTTTCTTCAGGAGCAGTTCGTGTTCCTGTGGCAATTAGCAAGTAATCGTATTTAAGGGCAACACCATCTTCCAATAGCACCTTATTATTATCGGGTTCAATTTTTTTAATTTCTGAGTAAATAACATTTACACCTACCGGGAAAAAGTCATTTTTTGGTTTAATAACATCGTTACGTGTGTACATACCGAAAGGGATAAATAGAAACCCCGGTTGGTAATAATGTGTTTTATTCTGATCAACAATTGTAATATCCCATTCTTGTCGCGAAAGCGTGTTTCGCATTTTGTTAGCCATCATAGTGCCTGCAGTGCCTGCACCAAGAATTAGTAATTTTTGCATTTATTTGGTTTTATTAATTCATTTAACATTTAAATTGAATATCTTTGAAGAAGGCAAAGATATATCTATAAATTAACATATAAAGAAAAGTAGATATGATATATATCATTAAAATAAACATAAACCTTAATTTAGAATGAGAACAAGTAATGAAATAGATTCTTGTAGTTCTTGTATTTATCGAAAATTATTGTTTGGCTCACTTAATTCAACAGAATATCAGGAGGTTAACAATTCGAGAAAGGAATATATTTACAGTAGGGGTGAGATAATTAGAAGGGAAGGTGATCCAATAAATTCATTTTTATATTTGCGAAGTGGGCTTATTAAGCTTTATAAAACAGACAAAAATGGAAAAGATCATATTCTTAGCATTAATAAACCGGGCGATTTTATAAACTTATTAAGTATTTTTTCAAACCCTATTTATAAATATTCGATATCAGTGCTTGAAGAAACCAAAATATGTGAAATTGATCTTAAAGCTTTCCATAATATCATTAAGTCAAATAGCGCATTTGCCTTACGCCTATTAAATAGGATGAGCCATATTTCTGATGAAATTATTGAGAGACAGCTTGAAATAAGCCAAAGACAGATAAAAGGAAGAATTGCATATTTTGTACTTCTGATGGCTGATCGCATATATCATAGCCATGAGTTTATGGTTCCTGTTACTCGTCGTGAAATTGGCGAATTAATATCCATGACAACTGAAAATACTATTAGAACATTATCGGAATTTAGAAAAGATGGAATAATATCTATAGATGGTAAAACAATTAAGATATTAGATTATGATAGAATGGTAAGTATTTCGCATACCGGATAATAATTTGAGATCTCGGAGAATTGTTCTATTTATTATCCAACATTACTTATTTTTTGAAGTAACGTTTTATTCAGGATTTTAATATTTCTTCCATCTGCCTCAATTATACGATCTGTTGTAAAATCGTGAATAATTTTAGTAATTGTTTCCCTTGTAGTTCCAATGTATTCTCCAAATTCTACTCTTGTAATTGGTATTTGAAATTCATCATTTTCAAAAATATTATCAGCAAAATATAATAATGCCTCTGCAAAAGAAGCTATTTTTTGTTTTTGCATTTTATTTACACAATGTTGGTAGTGGGAAACAATACCTTGACTTAAAGTTTTTATTAATTCAAGAGCAAACTTACCATTGTTTTGAACCAAATATTTATATCCTGTGTATTCGATAAAACAAGCTACTGTTTCATCCAAAGCAGTTATGGAATAACTGTGGACTTTGTTAGCAAACACATCAGGTGCACCAACAAATATAGGCCCCTTATTTATTTTTAGTATTTCCTCTTTGTGAAGAGGTCCGGATAGATGTAGTTTAAATATTCCTGATTTAATGAATACAATATTCTGTGTAAATGTGCCTTGTTTAATAACTTTTTCACCTTTATTGAAGCTGATTTCTGTACTATTATTACATAATATCATTATCTCTTCATCATTAAGGTTGAAAACTGTGTTCGATTTTACTGCGCAGTCTCTACATGGATTCTCTTTAATGATCTCTCTCATTTTTTGACTATTGAATTGGCGCTAATCTACAATAATAATATCTGTATATGATATATTTAATGTAAGATAACATATGTATTTATGTTAAGTATAATTCGCTTTCATAGAACTATATTCTCATCACTTATAATTTTATCACACACCGTTTTTCTTGGTAAAAAGCAAATATACGATTTACTTTGTTAAACAATTAACAATACTTATAAAAACAATTTTAAATACCTAGACCATGGACACAAAAATTAATGAGACTTTAGATTGTAAAGGACTTTCATGTCCAATGCCAATGATGAAATTAGCAAAAGCGATGAAAGGCATGAAATCGGGAGAAGTACTTGAAATGTTAGGAACTGATCCAGGAACAAAATCTGATTTACCAAGATGGTGTAATAAAAGTGGTAATACTTTATTGGATGAAAGTGAATTGTCAGGTGGGGTAAGTCGTTTTCTTATAGAGAAAAAATAGGAGGTTCAGATGGCTGAAAAAATGAAAGAGCCTGGCATATTAAGTCAGCTGCATAGTACATTTTTTGCAAAGCATTGGCCTGTGTGGGTTGGTGGAATAGTGCTCGGAACGTTAAATATCCTGCTTTTTGCAATAAAAAGCCCTTGGGGAGCAAGTGGAGGAATAAATAACTGGGGTGAAAATGTATATAAATATATAGGAGTATTTGGCTTGGGTGATGCAACACCAACAAATGCCAGTTTCTATGGTATGTTATGCCTTTTTCTTGTAATAGGTTCCTTTATAGGCGCTTTGATGTCAAAGGAGTTTGCTTTACGGATTCCCCCAATAGGAGAATTGATTAAAGGTTTTATCGGTGGAAGTTTGATGGCACTGGGAGCCACTTTTGGTATTGGATGCACAATTGGTGCCTTTTTTAGCGGAATGCCGGCTATGTCGGGTGGCGCAATAATATTTACCGTTGGTTTGTTTATTGGGGTTATCGTAGCTTTAAAATATCTTATGTGGGAAATGGAAAAATTTCCCAAGTTTAGTAGCGGTAAAAGTTATAATTTTTTATCAGCTACAGCTAAAAGTGGTAACTGGCAAAAATGGATGGGTTGGATAGTGCTAATCTTAACTTTTTTAGTAGCATATCAATATTCAGGTGGTAATAATATAATGACGTGGTTTGTAATAATTGGTATGCTCATGGGATTAATAAGCCAACGCTCACGATTTTGCATTGTAAAAGCATTCCGCGACCCGTTTATGACAGGTGAGTCCGATGGATCAGTAGGCGTAATGGCGGGTTTGATGATTGGATTATTCGGGTTTTCTATTATTAAATATTTTGGAATAGGAGTAGGTGATATTGCTATACGAACCAGAGAGATGACATGGGTATTTCCGCATTTTTTCTTTAGGGCAATTATAGGTGGTTTTATTTTTGGTCTGGGTATGACTATAGCCGGAGGTTGTGCTGTTGGTACACTTTGGAGAGTTGGCGAAGGGCAAGTTAAACTATGGGCTTCGGCACTTGGCTTTCTTCTTATTTCTCCAATATCAAAATTGTATATAGTTCCTCCAATTGTGAAATCACTTCCGCCTAGTTGGGATTTTAAGAGTTTCCTTCCAGATTATCTAGGGTATCCGGGGGCATTTGCTCTTGTTACATTAATCATCTTAATATGGTATGTATTTGTAAAGTGGAATGAGAAAACAGGAAAGTTTAGTGCTTATTAATAAAATATAAGACTATGAAAAATTTACAAAAAATTCAATGGATACTTGCCTTGCTTATTATAATAGCCGTTTCGGGTTGTGCAGGTATTTATGAAAATGGAAAAGAATTAGCTGCAGATACTAAACCATGTATTGAAGAAATTACAGTTGACGAACTGAATGCTAAAATTGAAAATTCAGAAGAGTTTTTCCTCTTAGATGTTCGGCAACCAGCTGAATTTGAAAAAGGTAATCTGCCTTATTCAACACTACTTCCCCGAGGAATAATTGAGTTCAAGATTGGAAATAAAGCCTTTTGGGAGGATGATCAACAATGGTTTGTTCCTGAAAAAGATGCGGAAATAGTAATTTATTGCAAAAAAGGTGATCGAGGCATACTAGCCACCAAAACTTTAATGGAATTAGGCTATTCAAATGTGCGAAACTTAGAAGGTGGAATTATAGCTTGGGATCCTGAATTTGATTCAGGAAGCGAAGCCGTTGAAGAAGGTGGCTGCGGAGGATGATCCTCTCAGGAAAACATGATCAAATTTAGTTAATATTTAAACGATTTAATAATGAAAATATTTAAACTCTTTTTCCTACTATCATTAGTTGTAATTCTAAGTAGTTGCGGTTCAGAAAAAAATAATAGTTACGATAATGTTGATCAATTGGTTAGCGAAGCTCAACCAGGGATAGCAAAAGTCACTGTATCTGAATTGAAGGAAATGATTGGTCATAAAAATGATTATAAAATTATTGATTGCCGGGAAACAGAAGAATTTACAGAAGGTCATATACCGGGAGCAATTAATATTCCAAGAGGAGTAATAGAATTTTCCAATAAAATCTCAAATAGAAGAGAAACAATATTTGTTTATTCTTTAAATAACGACAGGTCATCTTTAGCCTGCCGTTCATTAAAACTGCTCAAATACAACAAGGTTTTTATTATTGATGGCGGTTGGCAGGAATGGAATACTGAGTTCCCGGAGATAATTGAAATAGGAGTTGGTGAATCAGGGAGTAACCCAGCGCCAAAAGTAGAAGAATCTGGTGGTTGTGGAGGTTAAGGGATATTTATTAATGCTGAAATAATAGAGTGTTAGAATGTTAAAATAATTGAATTTGACATTTAAACCATCACTTATTTAAACATTATATGATTAAGTGAAGGTAAATTTGGATTACAAAATATTAAAACGATAACTAATTAAATAAAAACTAAAAATTATAATCATGGCAAAGTTATGTATGGGACTTTTTTCAGGAAGCCTCGATAAATTAACAGCAGCAGGCGTAATCCTTAGTGGAGCAGCTGCAGATGATATGGATGTAGATGTTTTTGTATTGCTACAGGGTGCTCGCGCTTTTATTAAAGGCAACGAAGATAAAATTGATAATCTATCCGAAGCTTCTCATTTAAAAGAAGAATTTTTAAACTCATTGGAAAGCTTAAATGTTTCTTCATGGTATGAATTTTTCGAGATGTCTAAAGAGATGACAAATGTTAAAATATACATCTGTAGTCTTGCTGGAAAAATTTGGGGGGGTGAAAAATTAGAAGATTTTAATGACCTTACAGATGAAATATGTGGTATTGGAGAATATTTAACTGCAGCTGAAGAAGCCGATATTCATATGTTTATATAAAAAAGATAATTATTATAAATAGAAAAAATCAACCAGTTATTAATTTAAAATTTAGATATCATGACACAAGAAGAATTAGTTGATCTAACAGTTACAAAATCTGTTGATGCAAGGGGAACAGCTTGCCCAGGTCCATTATTGGAGGCAAAAAAAGCTATAGGAACTATCAGTTCAGGTGATATTATGGAAATCTTTTCTGCTGATGAAGGAACAAAAAGAGATATTCCAAAGTGGGCGAATAAAAAGGGCCACGAATATCTTGGTACAGTTGAAGAATCAGGTTTTTTTAAAATCTACTTGAAAAAGGGATAATCATCATGGAAGCGATAAAAACAGCTCCAAAGATTCTTGTATTCTCTACAGAAAAAATTTCAGATCCTGCTATTGATTTAGCAGGGCTTCTGAAAAAACATTATCCGCCAACGGTTTATACTATAAACGTGCCCTGCTCAAGTGCTATCAAATCAAGATGGATATTGCATGCTTTTGAGAAAGGCTTTGATGGTGTATTTATTGCTGCCGACGGAACTGATTGCTCATACAGTGACACTTGTACTAAAAGAACAGGTGAAGTTGTTCAGCGAACACATGAATTAATGAAGGAAAAAGGGATAGATCCTGCTAAATTGAAAATGGCAGCAATATGTTCTGTTTGCTCTGACCCATTTGTTAAGCACATGAAAAATTTTGTTAAAGCTTTGGATAGCTAAATTTTGAGACCAGATGTTTGACATTTGAAATCCAAGATATGATAAGGTTGTAAATCCGGAATAGCATGGGTTTAAACAAAAAATTAAAATAAAAAAGGTCCATAATATGGCACAATCAAACGAATATGATGTTCTTGTAGTTGGCGGAGGAATAGCCGGTGAGGAAGCGGCACTGAATCTTGCCAATATTGGCTACAAAGTAATACTTGTAGAGAAAGATCTTTCCATAGGTGGTAAAATGATCCATTTAAGCAAGGTGTTTCCAACGCTCGATTGTGGGGCATGTATTACTACGCCAAAAGTCTCGGAAACAGCAAGGCATCCAAATATTTCAATTTTTACCAATTGCTTAGTTGAGGATATTGAAAAACATTCTGAAAACTCTTTTTCAGCCGTTCTAATTAAGAAACCAAGATATGTTACGGATGATTGCACAGGATGCCAGATATGTGAAGAAAAATGTCCTGTGGTTGTAGAAGACCAGTATCAATGGGATTTAGTAGGTAGAAAAGCAATTTATGTACCATTCAGTATTGCAAATCCACGAATAGCTGCAATAGATATTGAAAATTGTAGTCTTTGTGGATTATGTGAGAAAGTTTGCCCTGCCAATGCAATTGACTTTAGTCAGGTTGAAGAAAGAAGTTCAATTAAGATAAAAACTGTAATTATTGCAACAGGGTTCGAATTATTTGATCCTCTAAATATTCCAAGATATGGGTTTGGAAAATTTAAGAATGTTGTTACATCTATGCAAATGGAAAGGCAGTTGGTTCCCACTAGGCCATTTAATAATGTGTTGCGCCCTAAGGATGGAAAAATGCCCGATAATATTGCTTACGTATTGTGTACAGGATCGCGTGATGAAACTGTTGGAAACCCAATATGTTCACAAGTATGTTGTATGTATTCTGTAAAGCAAGCTCAGCTGCTTATGGGAGCATTGCCCATGGCTGATGTAACTATTTATTATATAAATATAAGGGCTTTTGGAAAAGGCTTTTGTGAATTCTTTCAGCAGGCCAAAGGTATGGGTGTTGAATTTATAAAAGGGAAAGCAGGTTTGATTAAAGAAAAGGAAAATGGTAATCTGATTATTCGATACGAAGATATTCAGGAAGGAGTTGTTAAGGAAGCAGAACATGACCTAGTTGTACTTTCGGTAGGGATACTTCCAAATACTGATTTTGCAAGTATGTTTAAGAATACCAAGGTAGAACAAGACGATTTCAATTATGTGAATAAAGTTGATGAACTCTGTTGCCCGGCAAAAACAAATATTGATGGTGTTTTTGTGGCTGGTACTTCAACAGGTCCATTGGATATTCCTGACTCAATATTATCTGCAGGAGCAGCCTCAGCCGAAGCTGCCGGTTATTTGAAAGGAGGTGTAAAATGAGAAACAGAATAGGTGTATATATTTGTTATTGTGGATCAAATATTTCTGATTATGTTGATTGTGAGAAAGTAAAGGAAATTGTTGGGAAAGAGAAAGATGTAGTTCTTTCAAAAACAACAATGTTTGCTTGTTCCGATTCGGCACAAAATGAAATAGTTGATGATATTAAGGAGCAAAATCTTGATGGAATTGTTGTAGCTTCATGTTCACCAAAACTTCATCTAAATACTTTCAGGAATGTTGCTCAAAGAGCAGGGTTAAATCAGTATAATTATGTTCAGGTTAATATCAGGGAACAGTGTTCATGGGCACACTCTAATACACCACCACAAGCAACTGAAAAGGCAATAAAACTTGTGAATGCTGGTATTGCTAGAGCAAAACAATCAAAGGCGTTAACCCCAATGTCTATTCCGTCTAATAATGCGGTTCTTGTTGTAGGTGCTGGAGTTGCCGGAATGCGTGCTGCTATCGAACTTGCCGAAATGGGTACCGAAGTATTTATAATTGAAAGAGAATACTTTGTTGGAGGAAGAGCAGCTCAATGGAATGAATTGTTTACTACCAATGAAACAGGTCGTGAAGTAATTTCCAGGCTATATAATAAAATAAAGGAAACAAAAAATATTACGCTGTTTACTGGTGCTGATATTGATTCAAAAACTGGTAGTGTTGGGGACTTTGATGTTAAAATTAACATAAGACCTAGGCATATAAAACCCGATTGTAAAATTGATTGGGAAAAATTTAAAAAAGCCGTTGAAATATGTCCGGTTGAGTTTGATGATCCGTTTAATTTTGGGCTGACTAAACAAAAGGCTATTTATAAAAATTTCCCAAGTGAATTTCCTGAATTGCCAACAATTGATGTGGAGCATTGTAATAAATGTGGCAAATGTGTTATTATTTGTAAGGATATTGACCTTGATCAAAAAGAAGAGGTTATCAACATTAATGTTGGAGCAATTTTGTTAACTACAGGAGCGAGTCCGTATGAACCTAAAAAAGGTGAATATGGTTATAAAGAAATTGATAATGTTGTTACTCTTCAACAACTAAAGCGTTTGATTGAACTTAACGATAATGAGCTAGTTTATCATGATAAAAAGATTAAAAATATTGCTTATATCTATTGTGTAGGAAGTCGTCAGGTTGAGGGTGAAAATAAGTATTGCTCCAGATACTGCTGCACCTCAGCAATTCACACTGCAATAATGGTAAAAGAAAAATACAAAGTGATTAATAATTTTCACTTTACCAGAGGGATAAGGACTTATGGGAAACAAGAATTATTATTCAATAAAGCATCTGAACAAGGTGATATCTTTTTGCAATCTTTTTACGAATCGCCAACTGAAGTTTATAAGGAAAATGGCCATAGTGTAGTAAAAATTAAAGATATTCTAACTGCAAATAAGGAATTAGAGGTTAACGCCGATCTTGTAGTGTTGGTTACTGGGTTAATACCTAGAAAGAACGATTCAATAAATAATATTCTGAAAGTTCCCATTGGAAGAGATAAATTTTACAATGAAATTCATCCTAAACTCAGGCCTGTTGAAACAGTAATTGATGGAGTGCTTATTGCCGGGGCATGCCAGGCTCCTTTAAATATCACGGAATCAGTAAAGTCATCATTATCTGCAGCTGTAAAAGTTAATTCCCTGATAAGCAAAGGTGAAATTGAATTAGAGCCAATGCTTGCTCAAATTGATAAATCAACTTGTACTTGGTGTGACAAGTGTGTTGAAGTCTGCCCCTTTAATGCAATTGTGAAAGAAGAGCATGAAGGTAGAATGGTAGCTCTTGTTAATGAAGCAAATTGCAAAGGTTGTGGAATGTGTTTACCTGTTTGCCCTTCTAATTCAATCCAGCTTATAGGATATACTGATGTGGAAATTGAAAGTATGGTAGATGCTTTAATTGATTAAAAATCGTAAAAAACAATAAGCGATGAAGAAGACAATTGATGTAATGAAAGCAAAACGCAAAGTTTCTCAAAAAGTAAAAGATAACATTAAGGCGTTTAATAAACTCAAAAAAAAGATATTGAAGTCACTCGAGACTGGTGAAAAAAGAATTCCTGAAATAGCTAAAGAAATGGATGATGACATTGATGCTATAACATATAATCTGATGACACTAATAAAATATGGTTTTATTGAAGCAGGTGAACTAGATGATGATGACGAATATTATTATTACAAATTAAAGAATAAGGAATAAGATGGCACAGATAAATCCTGATTTTGCAAAAGAACTAAAAGAATACGGTGCGTTTGATTTCAATGCTTGCTACAATTGCGGTAATTGTACTGCCGTTTGTTCATTGTCTGATGAAAATAATTCATTTCCTAGGAAAATGGTGAGACTAAGTGTTCTGGGATTGGAGGATGAAATACAGTCATCCGTTGACCCATGGTTATGCTATTATTGTGGTGAGTGTAGTACAACATGTCCACAAAAAACAGACCCCGGTGAATTAATGATGTCATTAAGGCGTTACCTTACAGCTAAATACGACTGGACAGGTTTGGCTAGCAAATTATACACTTCCAAAGTTTGGGAATTTGGTACAATTATTTTTCTTGCCGCTGTTATACTTGTCCTCTTTGTATTCTTTCATGGACCTATGACAACAGAACTGACAGCTGATGGAGGTGTTAAACTAAACACTTTTGCACCATGGAAACAAATTGAAATAGGTGATTGGATTATGGCTGCGTTGTTAGCATTCTTTTTATTAAGTAATATCTTCAATATGTACTTGAAAGTTGTATGGAGCAGAAAAGATATTAAAATTCCTTTTAAACTATATTTTACAGAATTTTGGGCTCTTATACTTCATTTTTTTACTCAAAAACAATTTTCAAAATGCGATACCGAATTAACTGGGAAGAAGTATGAATTAAGCACTTATTGGATAATCCATTTGTTCTTAATGACAAGCTATGTTATAATGCTGATAATGATTATGGTATTTCTCCCTTGGTTTCAAACTGATAATATATATGAATGGTGGCATCCTCAAAGGTTATTGGGTTATTATGCAACTATTGGGTTAACTATTGGGATAGTCTATTTCTTTATCGAGCGAATTAAAAAGACCTCGGAAAAGAGTAAGCACTCTCATATTACCGATTGGACTTTCCTGGCACTATTATTCTTAACAACAATATCGGGGATATTGGTTCATTTTTTCAGAATTTATGGTTTGCCATATGCCACTTATTATATGTACGTTTTTCATTTGATGGCTCTTTTTCCAATGTTGATGATCGAAGTGCCATTTTCTAAATGGTCGCATTTAGCTTACCGTCCGTTTGCTATTTATTTTAATAATGTGATAAAAGCAGCACAAAATTCAACTAAATAATGTTTGTTAAAAATACCCTTTAATAATAAAAAAACTATCAATCATGAATGCAGAAAAAATATTATGTAATTGCGGATCGTTTTGTATGATAATGATATTCAGTATCATTGCGCTAAGTTTTATATCTAGTTTTATTGCGCTTATATTAATTTTTTGTAAGTGTATCGGTTAATTCATTTTACAATTGTTGGTGTACTCACCAACAATGATGTTGAATTAGGCAAGATAATAATCAGATAAAATTCCGAACTCATCGAAATTATATTCATAATATGATGCAGATGTTTATGTATAAGTTACAATACTGTTTATGGAGCTACAAATAATGAATTCCAAATAACTTCTTAGCACCCTCCTGCAATAGCCGCACTTTTTTTCTTCCGTTTTACAACAGTCTGTTTTTTTGCAGGCTTGTTATTATCATCAGCACCTAAGGATCTGGGTTTAGCCACTTCAGCATAATTATAATTAGCTTTCCCAGCTTCAAAAACTGGTATTGTTATATTGTTCTTCTCAGCATTTTTAAACTCTAAATAATAATCATAACCACCCTTTAAAAAAGTTACATTATCGAACCCAAGTTGTTGAAATACCATCCAAGGTCCATTTGCTTGAAGTGGACTATCTCCATAAATTACAACAAGAGTTTTATTATTCTTTAATTCTTTCAACCACTTGATGTTATCTTTACTTAGTAATTCAACTGCTGAAATATTATTGGCAGAAGCAATATGACTACGTGCATAATCGTAGTTGTTGCGAATATCAACTAGTATTGTTGGATTATTAGATACTGAAAGCATATTGTCAATTTTTGAAGCATCAACACCTTGATTATCAACTGTAACTATACTAATAGCCTCATTAGGATTAAGCTTATATTTTAATCTGGGACCAGCTAGCGTAAGCAAACCAACAATAATGACAATAACAAATATTACCATTGTAATTACTGTTCTTTTTGGGTTTAGTTCATGTACATGCATATTATTATTTTTTGATATTAACTTAAATCAAGCCCAATGAGATTCTTCGCTCTGCTCAGAAGGACGAGGGTCTCATAAAATGGATTTTTACAAACCTTTAGTTCCTAAACCACTAACAACCTCCGGCAATAGCAGTTTCTTTTTTTCTTCTAACAACTTTAACTGAAGCTTTATTATTAGATGTTTCAAGCTTAGACCCTGTAAAATATATACTAGCACCTTTACGAAACTCATATTGCTCAAAAGCAGTTAAAGGATGATCTTCACTTGGCTCTTGTGGATTAATAATACAATCAATCCACGAGTTTAATCCACCTTGCATGATATATAAATTTTTAAATCCCATTCTGCGTCCAATAATCCATGCTTGGTCTGCCTTTATGTTATCATTTGCATAGAATACAACATTCATATCCTCAATACCTAAATATCCTTCATAATTAGGACTAAGTAGACTATCAAGCGGAATATTAATGGCATTTTTTAATGAAAAAGTATCATAATCCTTAACGCTCCTAACATCAATTAGTTCTATGGTTGGGTCGCCATCAATTATCATTGCAGCTACCTGATCAACGGTAAAATATTTTGTTGGCTGAACGGCATCCCACATTAAATCTTCAGGGTCAATTTGCACATAATTTTCTTTCTCAGGAAGAAACAAAAGTCCTGCTGCCAAACCTATCATCAATATTGCAAGAAATATATAGTTCTTATTCATCTATTTTAAATTTAGAACCAATTTGTATGAACCATAACGCAGGATAAAAAATCAATATCTTGGCAACAATTTATACAATCATGGTTATGTCAATTCTAATCAAATTTATACTCTGTCATATTTTTTCTAACTTTTTTCTCTATGAGCCAAGTTAAATAAAATGCAATCATTGCAACTAATACAAAGGCAAATGTTACAATCTCATTACTAACTCCCAACATCTCTCCAATGGTTATATTACCTAAATAATTTTCGGTATAAAAACCTTCATAAAGCGGGAAAAATTCAGAAAATAGAAATATTCCAATAAAAACACCTCCAGCAAATACAAACCCATCAATTTTACCAATGGCTGCAGCGGTATAGCTTGTTCCCGGACAGAACCCCCCAATTACGAATCCAAGACCCATAATGAAGCCTCCAAGCAACATTGAATTTAAATATGTTGGTAACACAAACACCAGATTCATATCAACCCAGCCCATGTATGAAAAATATAAATAACCTACCATTGCAACAATCATGGCAGTAAAAAACACGCGCAATACTACAAAGTTATAACCATAAAAAACACCGGCTATATTTCGAGATGAGGAGAAGCCCGAAGCTTCAAGAATAAATCCAAATGCACCTCCTATTAAAAGTGCTATAACAAAGTCCCATTGCCCTGTTATTATTTCTAGCGGAATTAAAGGTCCCATAATATCTATTTTATTAAATCCATAATTTTCTAAAGAAATAGGCAAAGAGGTAGCCCACACCAAACATAAGTGCCATTACAATTAAGCCTCCAAACGAAAAAGCTGATGTTCCACTTAGTGCAGCACCACTCGAACATCCACGTCCGAACTGGCTACCAATACCAAATAGTATTCCTCCGGCACCGGCAGCAATTAATCTTGTTCTGTTACTAATTTTAGGACTCTTTTCTATTCTGAGTTTTCCTAATCTGCCATAAACAGCACCCGAAAGCATTCCACCAAAAAAGGTGCCGATTGCTCCAAATATTAACCAGTTAAAAAGTGGAGAGCTTCCATCTTCAGGTAAAAACTTACTGTAGTAGGCATTATTTTCAGCATGTTCAGGAGCAACTAAGTGTACTACTTCAACTACTGCCAACTTAGCCGACCCGGATGCGCTAAGACCCCTACCTGCAATGTAGAAAGAAGCCAAAATTAACAACCCTAGCAATAATCCTCCAAAATATGGATTAATATATACCGGTCTTTTTTTTGCATCAATTTTTTTATCCATCTTTAATACTTTTTATCAATATAAATATCTAGTAATTTGGCCTGCTTCAACCATAACGAATCTAAAAACCAAACCACCAATTAAAATCAATAACGAAGGAATCCATATTGGGATATGAAATCCTCTAAGTTCAAGTATTTCAAGGATAGCAGGGAAGATAAGACCAAGTATTATTACAAACACCCAGAAAACTACTGTAAACTCACCACCTAAAAATAATTGAGCTGCTTCGATTTGCACTTCTGAAGCTGCAAGAAAACCCATTAACATGTGAATTATTAAAAATAACTCCACTGCAATGAATATCAAATCAATGCGACTAAGCACTTTACGTTCATACTTACTTTTCGACATCCAAATTATTGTTGCTAAACCTGTTGACATTCCTGAAACTAAAAACAGCACTCCAAGTATTGAAGTATTCCATAAAGGTCGGGCATTAAATGCAGACAATAATATTCCGGTATAAACTCCAAGAATAACTGCCAATATCATTAAGGCCCAAGCCATTGCTTTTCTGTATTCGATAATAAAATTAATAATTTGATCGATAAACTTAAATTTCCAATCCCACTTAGGAAAAACTTCTTTCATATAACTAGCAGCCCATGCCATTGACAATGGTGTTACAAACATTAATGTCCAGGCACCCCACGACATGGGTGATTCAAGTCTAATAGTTGTGTACAACCTCCAAAAATAAAGCTGATGTTTGAGGTCTAGAAATAATGCAATTAGTCCAAGTACTAATGCAAACGGCACTAACATTGGTGCATATTTCACAGTTGCCTGCATTTCTTTTTCTTTTCGCATTATGGTAAAATACCCTGCAAAAAACATAATTCCGGCTGCCAATCCTCCAAGGAATAAATAAACAGGAATTTCCCAATGCCAAATGTTAAGATATGGATCGATATTTGGTATATCACGTCCACTTATAAATAATTCTTCTTTCATCTCTTTATAATTGATTAAGTAAGAAAATACAATTGAGGTTTAGTACCTGCTTCAGGAGCCAATACCTTCCATGCTCTATTTTTTAATGCTTTCGAAACATCACTATTGGGGTCTTCGATATCGCCAAAATATAAACATGAAGTAGGACAAACGTCAACACAAGCTGTGTTTTGCCCTTTTTCAAGTCGATGCTGGCAAAAAGTACATTTATCCACATAACCATCAGGGTGTGAATACCTTGCATCATAGGGACATGATTGAATACATGCACCACAACCGATACATTCGTCATGTGTAACCATAACAATACCACCTTCAACAATATGACTAGCACCTGTTGGACAGCATCTTACACATGGGGCATCATCACAATGATTACATCGTTCTGATTTCAGTTCAATTTCAACATTAGGATAACTGCCTGATACATTTTCAACAATCCAATCGCGGCAATATCCGTGAGGTACGTTATTTTCTGTTTGACAAGCAACAACACAGTCGCTACATCCTACACACTTTTTAGTGTCAATGGCCATTGCATATCTCATGATTCAACCTCCTTCACTGGTTCTTCAGTTAAAAATGTAACAAAATTACCCCTCATACCGGTTCCTCCCATAATTGGGTCAACCATAACATTTGTTATTAATTCCGAGTCGTTGGCACCATGACCAAATGCACGTTGCATTGCTTTTTTAGAATGGCCAAAACCATGAACCATATAAATAGAATCCCATCTTATTCTTTCTGTAATTCTAACTTTTATTGGGAAACCAGAAACTACACCATCTTGATTTTTAAGCCATATTTCTTGATCTTTTTTAAGATTCCATAATTCGGCTACCTTTGGATTTATCCAAATAGCATTTTCTTTCATTAAATCCCATAAATTATGGTTATTAGCAGTACGGCTAAATGTATGCATTGGGGCTCTACCATAAATAAGACGATAGAATCCTTCTTCGGGTTCAGGATGCGCTGTATATACAGGCATAGGATCAAAACCTTCGGAAGCAATATCATTGGAGAAAAGCTCAATTTTACCAGTTGGTGTATTAAACTCTATTTCTTCTCCCTTGCGGAAATATAAATCACCACTTTTGCGATCAAACTTTTTAACACCTATACGCTGCATCTCCTCAAGCGAAGACCCAACTTGTTTAAGTTGCCAATCTAGTAAATCGGTAATATCATCGTAAGGAAAATATGCACCAAGACCCATTTTTTCACCAAGTTGTTTGGCAATCCACCATGCAGGCTTAGTATCATATTTTGGTGGTGTGGCCGGCATACGAAGAGCAATGTGTGGCTCACGCTGAGGTGACGTTCTAATAAGATCATATCTTTCCAAATATGTACATTCGGGCAAAATAACATCAGCATATCCTGTAACCTCCATGGGCATTGTATCAATTACAACCATGAAGTCAAGGGCTTCCATAGCCTTTTTTGTATTAGCCATGTTAGGCAAAGTTAGTGGCAGGTTGGTACCTGATACTATCCATGCTTTAAATGAACAATCTCTACCAGCAGCTGGAATTGTTGCATCACAAATACCTGATGACAAAGCAAGACTGGCTAGTTTATACTGTCCTGGAAAAGCATCACGCCATGTTTTCTTTGGTTTAGGATAGGCAGGTATACTAACCTTAGGTAAATGGAAGCTTTCTTTTAAATAAAAACCGCCTCTATTTCCCCATGATCCAAATAAAGCATTTAAAATTGCAACTGCTCTAATTCGTTGTGTATCATCACCATACCAGGTTACATGTCGACCAGGATGTATAATTACTGCAGGCGCGGCATTTGCCATTTCGCGAACAGTTTTTCTAATAATATCAGGTTTAATAGTAGTAATACCATAGGCCCATTCAGGAGTCATGTTTTTTACATGCTCTTTTAACTCATCAAAGCCATAAGTGTATTGCTCAACATACTCTTTATTATATATACCTTCGTAAATTGCTACATGAATCCATGCTAGTAATAACGCAAGATCAGTGGCAGGTTTTATGGGTAACCAGTATTTTGATTTACTGGCAACTGTACTTAATCGCGGATCTACCGTGATTATTGTTGCCCCTCTGTCAATTACTTCCGACATTTCCTGTACCTGACCATTATGCATGTTTTCGCCAAGGTGCGAACCAATAAGCACTAAACAATCAGTATCACGAATATCAGTAGGCTCGGGTGAGCCAACAGCCTCACCAAAAGTTGCAATCCATGCAGTTTCGCGTGGTCCGCGACATTGAGCAAATGAAGGTGCTGTAATATTAGGTGAGCCAAAAGCTTTTAGAAAGTTTCCAAAATATTTGCCTCCCGAACCATGATTGAATAAAGCAACACATTCAGGCCCATGCTCATCTGCAACTTTTTGAAGTTTTTTAGCTGTAAGCTCCAAAGCTTCATCCCAAGATGCTTTTCTAAAATAAGCTTCCCCATTTTTTTTGTATTCACGAATAAGTGGAGTTTTTAGTCTATCCTCATCGTAATACATTCCAATTCCACCTGTTCCTCTAGGGCATAACTTGCCATTACAGTGTGGATCTTTTTTATTACCAATTATTTTTTTAATGTCGCCTTTTTTATCAACATATGTCCATCCGGCACATTTCCAAAAACAAACCTCACAATAGGTTGGATAAGGTGTCATTTCCTCATCACTAACAGGAGTTTGATTGTTAGCAGCACTAAGAGTATTTAAGCCTTTTAGAGCACTTACTCCTACTACTGCAGCTCCTGCACCTGCTGCTGAGATTTTAATAAAATCCCTTCTTGTCTTCATTTATATTTGATTATAATTTGATAAAATTCTATGGTTGTTTAATGTAAACATGTATATTAATACATGTATTAATCTGCAAAAATATAATCAATAGTTTAGAAATGCTATTTCTGATTATCCTTATATTTCTGTTGTAATATACATATTAACAGGTAAATAGGAATGTTCATTATTTAATAATAGATATTATGGAATTATAAATAACAGATAAACAGTCAAGTAGAGTTGTTATTTAAAAAGAGTATAAATAGATCGCATATTAATAATAAAAAGATAATGTAATTGATAATCAGATAGATACAGTTTATATAGATTTTGTATAAATATGTTGTGATGAGTATTTATGGGCGGGTTAGTAGTTTGAATTATTAAGATTAGTAGTTTGCTTTGGTTAAAATCCCAAAATTTACTCTTGACTTCCAATTGTGACCAATATAAATGAAATAAAAAAAGGTGGCCTTTTGAGCCACCTTTTAAAATAATTATTTAAGAGAAATTACAATTTTTGTTCTTCGAAAAGATAATGAATGATATTATTCATTTCTCCATAATTATGAATAATATCCTGTTTATCTATCGTGTTTAGTTTTATTATTTTATCGGTTTCTTTTTCGTGCCAAACTTCAACAAAGATATTAGATAGGAGATACAAGTGAATTGAATGATTATCTGAAATTCTTGTTAATAGTTCTTTCCCTAAACGCATTACCATAACTACTTGTTCAGTTTTGGTAAGATTTTGAAACGAATTATATGTTATCGGTTTCATGATAATAAACTTACGCCATCCGGCATTAATATTTAATGTGAGTTTAGAATGAAATAGATAGTCAGGGCTCGACTAATGGTTGTTTATCAAACCGGTTATTTATAGTCAAGCTCTGACATAAATTCTAATTTATTTTTCAACAGTATTACCTTTTGCTACCCAATCGTTGTACGAACCATCGTACATTTTCACGTTTTTGTAACCAAGTATATCTGTAAAAATTACATAAAGTACTGCTGCTCTTGCACCCGACTGGCATGATACAATAATCGCATCACCTGAATTTAACCCATCTTTGGATAAAAGAGACTCAAGCTCAGTTTTTGTTTTAAAAGCATGAGTTTTTGCATCAACAACATCTTTATATCCAATATTTATTGAACCAGAGATATGACCTTTGCTTTTTTCGGTAGTCCCGGCAAATTCATTAGCGTCACGAGCATCAATAATCTTATATTTACCACTCTTTATTTCTGCAATATCAGCAGCAACAGCATTATCGATGTTTACAGTAAACGTGGCTTTTTTTGCTTTTGGAGCCATAGGAGTTAGGGGAACCCTTGATTTTTTAAAGGTAGCCATATTCTTATGAAGGATTTTAACATTTGTTGCGCCAAGATATTTTAGTACCCAGTAAACTCTGGAAGCTGATTTTTGAGTCCCACCATCATAAACAACAATGGCTTTATCGGCACTTACACCTTTGGCACCAAAAATTGTTGCCAACTCTTCATTACTCTTTAAAAAACCATCATCTTTATTAGTATTAAGATCACCATTTGGGATATTTACAGCATTTTTAATATGTGATTTTTTATAATCACCTGCTTTGCTGGCATCAATAGTAATGAGGCTTTTATCGGCTTTATATAGCTTCATGTAATCAGCTGCAGATATAATATTGCTCTGTGCCATTAGGCTGGATGAATATAGTACTACAACTAAACCAGCTAAAAATATATTTCTTATTATTTTCATTATCCTATTGTTTTAAAATTAAAATTTGGCTTGAACTTGAATCATAAATGCATCATTATCGTATTCATTCATAACACCGTTTGTTTTGCCTTCGGCATTATACAAATAGTTAACCTGTATTCTAGT
>Ga0222627_1000200_pt1 | contig 33684 bp, 25 predicted proteins | sample AntAcemetageno93_FD_179859 | JGI IMG/M metagenome (GOLD analysis project Ga0222627, IMG submission 179859) | Saline water microbial communities from Ace Lake, Antarctica - #93 | ecosystem: Environmental > Aquatic > Non-marine Saline and Alkaline > Saline | place: Antarctica: Ace Lake | collected... | reverse complement strand
AGCTTTCTGAAATAAGAACAAACCTTCCGAAATTAGCTTTATAATTTCGGAATTGCCGAAGTAGCTCAGCTGGCAGAGCAGCTCATTCGTAATGAGCAGGCCGTCGGTTCGAATCCGACCTTCGGCTTTGATGTCGAGACGTCAACCCATTACTAGCCTCATTTAACCTTATTGTCGTGGGTAATTGTCGATACACGCCTGCATGTCTCGAACGTCATTAGCCGTCTAGTATGTCCCGTTTATGTCACGTTAGTAATTTATCGCGGATTATGTTGTCTGCGGCTCCCGGATAAAATTTAGAGTGTAATTCCTCTGTGGAGACTTAGATAGGGATATACCCAGCCGGGACAATTCAGAGCTGATTTAATAATCCCGCCTTCTACCTACTTTCTATACTCATGTGTCGGCTGTCGAAAGAGACATTATCCCTTCTCTCCAAATATCCCCCATTTAAAATAGTATCGGTGCGGAGCCGGAGTCATTATATTTCCACGGCTGAAATTAAGCACTTGCGCTTTCTCTCTAAGCGGACGAGTATATTCTAATTCATAAAGTTATCAAATTAACGACTTCAGTAATTTCTTAACATGAAAAAGAAACCAAAATATTTTACTGAGACAATCATATTTGGCACACCTGAAGCTCAGGATATTATTAATAAGGAACCGGCTGAGATTAGAAAAAGGAGGCCTCCAGAATTTACTGGGACGAAAGAAATTATTCCTACTGTTGGGAGGGGCCATGAGCTTCCAATTATTTCGAAGGGGGCTATTGAACTCTGTATTGACGCTATAAGAAAAAAAGAGATTAAGATTAATCTAAAAACGCCACGGAGAATGAAAGCTCTATTTTTGATACTCGGGCAAGTATTGAATAAGACGGGTACTTCCATAGAATATGATGACTCGGCGTTAAAAAATATTGTGAGTATCCTAAAACATACTCTTTCAGATGCTCGCCTGATTTACTGCCCAGACTGGGATGTTTATAGAAATCGATTTGTCGTGTATAAAAAAATTATTAATAATCGTACATATGAAGTTAAACAACGTACCCTCTCCCAGCTATTCATACCTATGCCGTTGCTCTGTAGTACAAAATATCAGGGCAGGATGTTAAAGGCTTCCTTTGCCTCTTATAAGAATTATGATTACAAACCATCACTACCTCCACGATGTTCAAAGGTAGATTTTTCCAATGGGTCCGGAGTTGAAATACCAAAAAACATTGAAGAAGCCTGTGGGAATGGAACAAATATATGTTTTGACTATGGTGAAGCTCAGAAATTGGATTTGGAAAGATCGAATCTCCCCGAAGCTGTCTGGAATATATATGTCAATCTGATGCAATCAACGGGATGTATTCCCGGAGAAATCAATCCTGAGATTTGGAAGCAAGCGGCTAAAACAGGAGCGATCTCCGCCCGAAGTCCGGCGATTCAGAATCTCAACGCCGTTATGTTCCCCTTTCTAAAGAGTTTCGATGGGAGACCTCTCTGGACCATAGATTTTTCAAATTATCACCTGGTCCTTTGCTTGGGCCGAGAAGCCGCAGAAGAAATCACCAAGGGATTTGATTATTACGAGAAGTGGGCAAAGAATATCGTCATACGGGGTGAGCACCCGGAGCGCAAGGAAGTGGGGAAAATCTTTAGCGCAATATTAAATGGTAAGAATAGTTGGCAAGCTTCGAATAAAGAGAAGCGAAAGAAATTATCCTGGAAGGCTGAGCGATATTATAACGTCTTTACTTCATTGGTGGCCATACTGTCTAAGGAATTCCCGAGTAGGTTTCGGAATTTTCCTGATCCTTTGATTGATAAAAGACCCAAGAACTACTGGAATAAATTAGGTGCCGACATTTTTCACAAATGCCTGTCTGCGGGGATGGAGGAAATAGGGATGAAAAAGATTGGCTTGCCTAAATATGATAGTATAACTTTTTCTGCGGCGGATGAGAGTGAGAAAGACCAGTTTATTCATGCTTGGACTGCGGCTTCAGAGGATGTGATAGGCTTCAAATTGCCTTCTAAGGTCACTCGGGTTTCCTGAATAAACTACTGGAGAGTATATAAATTATAATTCATTGCGTTAGAATTGGTTGGGATAAGATTATAATTATTTATGGGAATGTAAACAACTATCCGCCTGGCAAGGTTGCTGCCGTGGCGGGTTGGGGCGGGCGGGCGGAAGATTAAGTAGCTTATAGTTAGTGGATATGGTAAGTAGATTAGTGGAGGTATGGTGTGGTGGATGGGGTGGATATAGTAGTTTAAGTGTAGTTGAGGATTGAGGGGGTCGGTGAGGTTTAGCCTTGTGGCTATCTTTTCTCTAGCCGACAGCGAGAGGCTGTTAATTTATGGGGTTTGGCTTCTCGTCTAAAGAACACAGTACAGTCTAACGGAGAGTCGGGGATGGAAACGTCCTCGGCTTTCTCTGTGTCTGGGTATAATAGAGAGAGGGGAGTTAAGTAGAGGAACAGTAGTAGTAGGTAAGAGAGTGTCATTAGGGAGAGTAGTAGAGAGGAGTGCCCATGCCCTTTGTTAAGTTTGCTTAAGCGTTGGTTTAAGTTTTGTTTGTGAGGGAGGTTGAAGTTTTAAGTTGGGAGGAGCGTCCGGTTAAGGAGGAGCTATGGAGATCCTCTGCCCACTGCCTTGACTCCGTATGGTGACCCGGCGGAGGACCGGTTGAGGTCCGGGGAAGCTTGCCCTGTTTTCTTTGCCCACCAGCGGTCAGTAGGGATGGGGTTAGAGCGGAGGGGCTTTTGGTATATAGCCAGACCCCCCCCCGGAAAGAAGGCGTGTGGGACTCCTAAACTTTCTGCGTGGCGTAGGCATAGCGGAGGTGGATTTGTTTTTGAGGGATAAAGTGGTTGTTTTTGAATATTGGCATTTTGGGGGAGTATATTTAGGAGGGGAGGCTTGTGCGGTTGAGCTTTGGCAACTGAACCCAATTTGCTTGATGCTGGCACGGGCAGGGATGGTGAATGGATACCACTTAGTGGCTCAGCCACTATATTAGAGTTCTTGAATGGGATAAGCGGGAGCTAGCGGTGGAGCAGGTGTATCACCCCTGTCTTAGCGGGGATCATCAAACTCCCTGCGGGCTTGTTTGGTGAGCGGAGAGTTAAAAGAAGGCTCCGGCGAAGTTAAGCGAATAAGTGGCTGTCTTAGCGAGGGTGCTAATAGTAAGCCCCTTAAAAGGTTGTAGCCGTTGCCGATTTCATGGAGACAGTATGATGATATTGCCTATACTGAGTTAGTTTCTTGCCGGGGCTGTGTAGACTCTTTAATAGGGGACCTGAAATATGGAGGGAGTGATCTCCCCGTCTGGAATAGTCCTCTCCCGCGTACCGTTGCTGAACCGGGAATACACCCGATCAATGAAGACCCAGATCTTAACTCCGTACCGGGGGATCCTGGTGATGTTCCGGTAAAACAAAACTCTTCTTCTCGAATATCCGGTATAGGAGAAGATTCTTTTTCAGGGTTTTCTCCAGTTTCTAGTTTGGATAGTAGGGGATTGGGGGTTCGGGTTTCATATTCAGTTGTGGAAAAGTACCACAAGTTAATATATCCGGGTTAACGGTTAGTCTTGAAATAATCTTGCCCGTCAATACCGATTATTACAATGGAGAATTCAATGAATCGTAATGATAGGCATTATCACGATAGAACCGCCTCCGAATAATTCTTAGTCACTAACTTTAGAAGTGGTACAATTATGTGGGGTAGGTCATATAGGACAATATTTTCTTGATTAATTAAGGAGGATTCTGTATATTTTTAGCTCTGATGTGAACTCTACTTTTTCAAGTATATGAAAAGTTTGAGCAACAAAAAAATTTTGTCTACTGCTCGGTATTGGATTTTGTATCCAGCCGGGTTTTTTGTGTTATATGGGACATCCCGGTGACAAGGAAGGGTGACCTATCCAGAGTGAAGTGCCTTTAATTGTCCAGAAAGCTCTGAAGACTTACAGCTTGTAGGTTCGTTAATGTGCCATAGCGGACATAGAAAACAGGGGGATGTTCCGGTGATGAGGCAGGGGCAACCAAAATATATAAATATGTTCAGAAGCAACTAAATGGGAGGAAAAGACATGAAGAAGTTTCTATGCTCCATTCTCGCAATATTTGTGTTAAGTGGATTAATCATTACCGAGGGAGTATTCTCTGGCACCTACTATTATCCTGGTGAAGCCTTTGACATACCCCTTGGCCAACAGTTGGTAACTAAAGATTTAAATATCCCTAACAATGAAACAATAACTCAGGTGGTACTCCTTCTATATGGAGAAGTGACTGGTAGTGCGGTTGTGTGGGACGACTTTGGTGGTTTTACTATTACATTGCGGTCGCCCTACAGTGTCAGTGTGGTGGCAATCAATAGTGGTTGTTATTACGGTAGTGTACTTTACGATACACGTATCAATGACTTGAGTAGTGCCAGTATCTGCTCAGCCATACCACCCGCCACAGGAGCTTTCCAACCATCTCCTGATAGCCATTTATCTGATTTTAATGGATATCCGATTAATGGGAATTGGTCTTTAATTATCTATAACGAATGGCCCGCAGATAGTTACGGGCAAATATCATCATGGGGATTGTGGTTTGCCACTGCTTCTACACCCGATCCAATGCCTACCCCTGAATCTTCAGGAGAAAAAATTGGGATTTTCAAAGACACAACTGGATTATGGGCGATCAAGGATGTTACCAGAGCATATTTCGGGAGCACTGGAGACGAAGCAGTTCTCAGGGATTACAACGGTGATGGGATTAAAGACATTGCCATCTTTCGCCCTTCTTCAGGGTTATGGGCTATCCGGGGAGTAACTCGGGCATATTTTGGCTCATCGATTGATAGTCCATTCCCCCTCGATGTTGATGGTGACGGGTGTTGCGATATAGGGATATTCCGGGAGTCATCTGGCTTATGGGCTATACGAGGTATAACGAGAACATACTTTGGATCAACGGGTGATACTCCGGTGAAGTGGTAGGGAAATGAGGAAATCATGAGCGGATACTTCAAGAATGGACCAAAGTCTGAGGAACCGCCGGCGAAGCCTAACAGCGAATATAACCCGTATGCGGAGGAGGAGGAACGGGAGCGGTATCTGGAGGTACTTGAGGAGGCGAACAAGGGTATAGGCCCCAGACGCCTCCCCAGGAGATCAGACTATGGACGGGGGCCGGGGATATGAGTGAGGAGTCTATCGCCCAGGAGATGGTCAGGCTCCTCCGGGAACTACTGGATGAGGTAAAGCCACGGAGGGAGAAGCTATTAAAGGTCGAGGATATAGCCGAATACCTTCAGGTAGCACCCCATACAATCCATACATGGGTAAGTGAGCAACGGATACCGCATATCAAGCTGGGGGGAAGATGTACCCGGTTTGACCTGGAGAAAGTTAAGAAGTGGCTGGCGACTATGGAGCAGAAGGGGAGACGTACTAGGAGGGTTCCGGTTAAATAAAAGATAGTTAATTGTAAAGAGAAGACTTTCTTGACTGAATATGAGGCCGCGGAATTCTGTAACGTCGGGAAAACGATATTATGAATTTAAGTGACCACATTGAAAGTTAGATTAATTATAAAGCAATAATATTCGAAATGCCGAAAAACGATAAAATTGATGTTGCATTTTCATTTCTCACGCAAGATGAAGAAGTAGCCCATTTGATTAATGAATTAATTAAAGATCGGGTAAAAACTTTTATATATTATGAACACCAGGAAGAACTTGCTGGTAGGGAGGGCATGGAAAACTTCTCAAAAATATTTGAGAAAAAAGCCAGCATTGTAGTTGTTCTCTTGAGAAAAGAATGGGGAAATATTGGTTTTACTCAAGTAGAGATGACCGCTATTCAAAATCGTTGGCATGATTGTGGAAACTGGGATTTTATTTTTCCAATAGTTGTCGCTGATGAAGATGACATTCCTGGATGGTTGCCAAAAACAAAACTATGGTATGACCTTGATCGCTTTGGAGCAGAGGGAGCTGCTTCAGCAATTGAAGCGAAAATAAAAGAAATTGGAATAATATTAAAAAAGGCAACAGCAGTGGAATTGGGCATTAGACGGCATCGTTCTCTCCAATCGAAGATAAAAAGAAAGAGCTTCCTTAATTCCCCAGAAGGAGTCAAAGCTGGCGATGATGAAGCGCATAAGTTGTTTGATGCGATTGAAGAAACAGTGGGGGAGATGAAGAAATCAGATGGTGAAATAATAACATCAAATCAAGGTAATACATTTGTCCGGATTGATTATGGTGACTATGCTCTGGTTGTTAATTGGGTAAGACGATGTAGTGTTAGCATTGAAGATGGAAGACTGCTTGTGAGGGTGAGTAGGAAAGGATGGGATGAAGATGAAATTAATAGGGTTAGTTTTTTATTTGATTGTAATTTAGTAGGGACATGTGGCTGGAAAGAAGAATATGGTAGTAGTATTTTTCGCAATACAGAATTGATGGTTCTCAGGAGTTTTGAAATATTTTTTGATACGATAGATAAAGACCATAATCATACATAACAATTGGTATCACGCTCAAAACAGATTAATAGAAATACTACTAATCTATTCGGATCAGGTTGTGGGATGACAATGAAATATGACAAATTACCTGGAGAGGAAATAGAAATATGGTCCATTCGCAGGGAGATGAAGATTCAATTTAGAAGGAGAGTAAATACTCTGATTATAGGCCGACCAGGAGGATCCCGGTTGAATAAGATATAGCATCTCGACGGCCCTGTTACAGAGAAAGGAGGTTATCATAATCTCAGGAATGGTACTTAATTCTGCCGGTTGTTTTATCGCAACAATTGATCCCCTCTCATTCGGATTGCTGGCCGGAATAATCTTGGGACTCATCTTCATAATAATTCCCGTTTGTATCCATGCGTCCAGGGATTCGGTCAGTAAGATGAAGGAAGGAGTGAAATGCCCTCACTGCCGAAGTAATGACTATGAAGAATTATCCAGGATAGTCAACAGGCACAAATCTATCAGCATCCCAAAAGCGATTGTGGGCGGAGCTCTCTTCGGAAAGATCGGGGCGGTCGGTGGAGCTCTTCTGGGGAGTGATAAACCGGTATATGAAAAATACTACCGGTGTCGGTATTGCAGTCATGAGTGGAAGTGATTTTCAAACTACAGTCAAAGGAGGTAAATATGTCCAGTGAATGTCCCAGTTGTGGAAGTATGAATATTGATTCGTTTACCAGAACCGTCGAAAAAGGTGGTGGTGGTGGTTTCTTTGGTGGAGGCGGAGGAGGCCTCTTTGATTCGTTTACCGGAGGCGGTGGAGGGGGAGGTACTACTGAGGAAGTGTATTATCAGTGTGGGGACTGTGGGCATGAGTGGAAGTGATATTTTGGGAACCCCACCACGGTTCTCTCGTTAGGGATGGGTTATAAGGTTAATTCCTTAATTGTCCATTCTTCCGCCGCTGTATTTTTCATTTCTTCCCAGTCGGAAAATTTAGTGTTCTTGCTGATGTAATCATCCCACTCTCCAACCAGGACTTTTGAGAAATCATCGAGGATCTGCTCCTCGAAACCGCTTGCCTTGACCATCGCCTCAAAATCCGGGAAGGACGAGTGGGTCTTCATGAAATCCGGGGAGAAGAGTTCGATTGCCGGAACTTTGTGAGTCCCGTCGATCTTCTCCAGCCGTTCCAGAAACTGTTTACCTTCCGGGGACAGTTTGAATTCGGCGGATATTTCTACATCAGCGTTGTCTATTTTTCTTGTCACTTTTTTGCAGTATAAGCAAGTAATAGGAATTCAACCTATATGGCTCGCATCTCCATCCATACATTTTATTCGGCTATAGTTGTGTCGAATCATTAATTAAAGTATGGGAAAAAGAGAATGTAGAAAAGAAGTATTTTTGTATTGTGTTTCCATAAGTTATTACAATTTGTTAAAGTCTAAGTTAAACGAGTAATTCATTCTGTATAAATAGATAAATGAAATACAAACTATCATTTTCATCGGGGGGACTGTTGATACCTGAATCCATCAAGGTGATGGAGGTGTATGGCCGGCTGGGGGATTGGGATAAAGTTAGGGAGGAGTGCCTGGATCACAATCTCCTGCAGAAACAGACGCTGGCAAGCTCCCAACGGATGCTCCGTGAGATCAGGTTCCGGCTCTCCGGTCTAACGGATCAGGAGAGAGCATTTTTATTAAGCTCTGGATATGAAGATCAAACGCACCTTCTTTATCTTGGAGTATGCAAGTACTACAAATTCATCCGGGATTTTATTCTTGAAGTTATCAGGAATAAAATTCTCACATTTGATACGATCCTCTCCAGAGTGGATTATGATCGCTTTGTAGATTACAAGATGGAATCCCATCCGGAGCTGGCTGCTCTATCGGATTCAAGCAGCATAAAGCTCAGGACGGTTATCTGGCGTATGCTGGGCGAAGTCGGATTATTGGGATCGACCAAAACTGGGATTATCATTCCATTTATGCTGTCAGAGGAATTAGTGAAAGTCATTATTGATGATAATCCTGAATGGCTGAAAGTTTTTCTTTTTTCCGATCGGGATATTGAAAGGCTGGTGATGAAATATGACGATAAGTAACAAGAATGAGAACCTTGAAGCCGCTTTCACTCATCTCTTCGAGGTGATCAGTAGTGAGCGGTTTCTGAAAAAAGAAGGTTTGGGGAATGAAGTCCCATTCTTTCTATATCCTTTCCACGCTGCCAATCAAGTGAAGGTTTCCGGGCTGATAAAAGCGCTCAAGGCGAAGCTGGAGACCCACGGAACCTCGGTTTTAGAGATTAATCTATATGATCTCTCTATCGAAAAATTAAAAAGCGAGGGCGATTTCGATTTGATTGTCCAGAAAGAACCCATCTGGCCCAAGGATGAACTAAAAGAACAACTACAAGCTTTGTTAAGTGCGGAGCATGAGCTTATCCCCGAAATCGTGCTGCGAATGGATTCAGAGCAGTTTGATGTTATGTTCATCACCGGGGTCGGGCTTGTCTTTCCCTATATCCGATCGCATACCATACTCAATAATATGCAGAAGGTGGCCAAGGAAAAACCCCTGGTCATGTTCTTCCCCGGAGACTACATCCATTCGCTGGAATATGGGTCTTCGCTTAAACTCTTTGGTCTCCTGAAAAATGATAAATACTACCGGGCATTTAACCTGAACAACTACAAATTATAGAGGCGAATATAATGAGCGACCTGAAACAGTTTTTCTCGAAACCGGTTGATCGACCGATCGAAGGGGTGATCAAGGCAGATGATCTTTCGCATCTTCTGCAGGAAGTAGAAGAATACGTTCTGACCAATGAAATATCCCGTCAACTCGATATATTCCTCGACGCGTACAATAATTATGAAGGTGCCAATGGTGTCTGGATCTCCGGTTTCTTCGGTTCCGGGAAGTCCCATCTCCTGAAGATTCTCTCCTTTCTTCTGGAAGATCGGGTAATTGACGGCACCCGGTTATGCGATGTCTTCCTCCCTAAGATTAACGATGAGTTTCTGCGCGGTGATCTGGAGAAGGCTATTAAAATCCCCTCCCGGAGTATTTTATTCAATATCGACCAGAAAGCGGACATCATAAGTAAGTCCGAGATTGATGCCGTTCTCTCAGTCTTTATTAAAGTATTCAATGAGATGCTGGGCTACTACCCCCAGATAGGTTATATAGCAAACTTCGAGCGCGATCTCGATAATCAGGGTGATTACGAGGGATTCAAGGAAGCCTATGAAAAAGAAACCGGCATCTCCTGGGAGAAAGACCGCAAGCGGGCCCACAAGCTCAAGAATGAATCTTTTGCCCGGGCCTACTCCGCTTTCAGCGGCATCTCTTATGACGAGGCACTGAAAGTTCTCGATAAATACCAGGCAAGCTACGCCGTCTCGATTGAGGACTTCGCCCTGATGATCAAGGAGTATATTGACCGGCAGGAACCGGGATTCCGGCTTAATTTCTTTGTCGATGAGGTGGGCCAGTATGTCGCGGACAACACCAAATTAATGACCAACCTTCAGACAATCGCGGAAAGCCTGGCTACCAAGTGCAAGGGGCAGGCCTGGATCCTGGTAACGTCTCAGGGTGACATGTCGACCGTGATTGGAGACCTCTCGCAACGGCAGGGGAACGATTTTTCCAAGATTAAAGCCCGTTTTAAAACTCCCATGAAACTTACCAGTGCCGACGTCGAGGAGGTCATCCAAAAACGTTTGCTCGAAAAGAATTCCGAAGGCATTGATTATCTGACCGAAATCTTTCACCGGGAACATAATAATTTCAAAACACTCTTCCAATTCGGAGATGGAACCCAAACCTACAGGCTTTTCCGTGACAAAGAACATTTCGTAACCTGTTACCCATTTATCCCCTATCAATTTACTGTCTTCCAATTGGCTATCAAGGGATTGAGTTCCCATAACGCCTTTGAGGGCAAACATAGTTCCGTAGGTGAGCGTTCCATGCTCGGCGTATTTCAGGATGTGGTCATCAGGGTGAGCAAGTCGCCGTTAGGGCAATTGGCCACATTTGAATTGATGTTTGAGGGCATCCGCACGGCGCTCAAGGCGGATATCCAGACCAGCATAAATGTGGGTGAGCACCAGCTTTCGGATGATTTTGCCGTCCGGGTACTTAAAGCACTTTTTCTGGTGAAGTTCGTAAAAGAGTTTAAGGCAACATCCAGAAACATAGCGATCCTCATGATCGATTCGTTTGATGCCGATCTCGAAGTTCACGGGAAACGTGTTCAGGAGGCGCTAAACCGGCTGGAACTTGAGACCTATATCCAGCGGAACGGCGAGATCTATGAATTCCTCACCGATGACGAGAAAGATGTGGAGGAGGAAATCAAGAATACGGATATTGATAACTCAGCTATCAATGAACTGCTGGTTGACCTGATCTATCGCCATATCATTCGGGATCCCAAAATCCGTTATGATGATAATAAGCAGGATTACCCATTCGCACGAAAACTTGACGGGGCCCTGGCCGGCCGTGACGCGGAACTGACCATCAATGTTATCACGCCGTTTAACGACAATTACTCAAATGAGCAAATCCTCGTCAGCCAGTCTCTGGGCGCTGCCGAATTACTCGTTATTCTCCCTGAGGATAAGAGGTTGGAGACGGACCTTGCCATCTACAAGAAGACGGAAAAATATGTTCAGCAGAATTCCTCCACCACGCTGAAAGATAGTCTTCGCAAAATCCTGGCCGAAAAAGGCCATCAGAACCGGCAGCGCCAAGCCGATCTCCAGGCCCGGGTGATATCACTGTTGGGATCGAGCCGGCTCTTTGTCAACGGCAGCCGGATTGAGATTCCTCCCGGTGACGCCAAAAGCCGTATTATCAAAGCATTTCAATTATTGGTAAAATCCGTCTATCCCAATCTCAAGATGCTCAAGGTGATCTATAAGGAAGAGAATATCAGGAGCATCTTGCTGGACAAGAGTGATGACCTCTTCAAACACAACGATGAATCACTCAGCGAAGCCGAACTCGAGATGCTGGGCGTTATCAATCGCAATCGGAAATCCGGTGAACGCTCGACAGTTAAGCGGCTTTTCGAATCGTTTGAGATCAAGCCGTACGGCTGGTATCAGGCGGCCATCCTCTGCCTCCTCTCCAAGCTTTACCTGCGCGGAAAGGTGGAGGTTAAGCAGGACGCGAACATTCTGGGAGATAGTGATGTCTTTGCCGCCTTCACCAATAACCGGGCATTCGTAAATACGGTTATCGAACCGCAGGAAACCTTTTCCGGCGCTACCGTCCGGAAGTTGAAAGATTTTTACCAGGAGTTTTTTAACGACGCTAATCCCGGGAACGAAGCTAAAGAGGTTGCTGTCGCCGCTATGTCGAAATTGAATGAGGAGACCCAGATTCTCGAAATGTTAGCGGCCCAGAAGCCGCAATACCCGTTTCTGGATGCGTTGGATGAGCCTCTGGCCGAGATTTGGAAGATATCGAACAAGAGCTATCCGTTTTACCTGAATGAACTCGATTCGTTCGCGGAGAGACTCCTTGATCTCAAGGAACAGATTGTCGATCCGATCAAGAAGTTCATGAGCGGTCAGAAGCGCGGGATCTATGACGATATCAGGCAGTTCTGCGCCCGAAACGAAGCCAATTTCAGCTATGTTGACGGGGACGAGGCCACCCTTCTCCGCGACATATTAGTCAGTAAGGATCCTTATCGGGGAAATATCATCAAAGAAGCCAAACAAGCGCTTGAATATGTCAAATCCCGGATTGAAGCGCTATCCGTGGAAGAGAAAACGCTGGCCCTCTCCGCTATTGATAAAAAAATCAAGAGCATAGAAAGTCTGGATGATTTCAATAAACTCAGTCCGGATCAGAAAGAAGAGGTGCTGGCTCCTTTTACAAATGTACAGGAGGAGATTAACCGTGCCGATCTGATTCCGGTCATCCGCGAGACTGTATCCCGGTATGAGACTAAAGATTACCAGAACCAGCTAAAGCTGGTGGATCGTCTGGCTAATCCTCCGGACGAGGGAGAAGAAATACCGGAACCGCAGTATGTCTCCGTTAAAAGCATCCATATCTATTACTCCAAACCCTATCTTGAGACCGAGGATGAAGTCGCGGATTATATCGCTCAATTGAAAACAGAGTACGAACGCACAATACAGGAAGGGAAACGCATATCGCTGTGAATACGAATGCCCTGAAGAAATTTGCCACTGAGGCACGGCGACGCCTGATCGAACAGGTTGGAACAAAGCTGGAATATGTTCTCAATATCGACACTGCTGAGTTGCGCGAGAAAGCCAAACAGATTCGGGAACTCCAGAGACAGATTGACGCGTCATCGAAACACTCTGTTATAGAACGGGTCGCATACACCTGGTTCAACCGGTTCATGGCACTCCGCTTCATGGACGCTAAAGGTTATACCACGGTCCGTGCTGTTTCTCCGGTTGAGGGACATACATTGCCCGAGATTCTGGCTGAAGCCAAGCGTGGCATTATCGAAGCGGATCTGAAGGCAGATCAACATAAGATCAACGATCTTCTCGATGGCCGTATAGATTCGCAGGACCCCCAGACTGAAGTCTATAAGCTACTCCTGGTGGCTGTCTGCAACAGTTATAACGCCGTCATGCCGTTCATGTTCGAGGCCATCAGTGACTATACCGAACTCCTCATGCCCGATGATCTGCTCGCCGAGGGGTCCATCCTGAGCGAGTTTGTAACCAATATGACAGACGAGGACTGCCGTAACGTCGAGGTTGTCGGCTGGCTCTATCAGTTCTACATCTCAGAGAAAAAAGACGAGGTGATGGCACGGAAGAAAGCGGTACCGAAGGAAGACATCCCGTCCGTCACCCAGCTCTTTACCCCGCACTGGATAGTCCGTTACCTGGTGGAAAACTCCCTTGGCCGTCTCTGGATGCTCAACCTGCCGAACTCCCGGTTAATAGATCGGATGGACTACTACATTGCACCCGAAGAGAAGGAAACGGACTTTCTCCGGATCTCATCACCAGAAGAGATCAAGATCTGTGATCCCGCCTGCGGTTCCGGGCATATGCTGGTCTATGCATTCGACCTACTCTACGCCATCTATGAAGAAGAGGGTTATGACCCCCCGGAGATTCCCCGGCTTATACTGGAGAAGAATCTCTATGGTATAGAGATTGACGAAAGGGCAGGGGAACTGGCTGCCTTCGCGTTATTCATGAAAGCCCGGGAGAAATATCGACGTTTCTTTAAGAATTCGGTTCAACCCAACATCTGTGTGCTGGAAAATATAAAGTTTGAGGATGAGGAACTGGAAAAATACATGGATAAGATCGGTCGGGATCTTTTTACTGCTAATCTCCAGGAAACTCTGCATCAGTTTGAAGAAGCGGATAACTTTGGTTCGCTTATCCGCCCGACCACGACTAACATAACTCATATTTATCAGGTCCTGGGATCTAAAAACATCGCAGGAGAACTCTTTCTGCATGGTGTCCATAAGCGAGTACTCAATGCGCTCAAGCCGACTGATTACCTCAGTCCGAAATATCATGTAATTGTAACTAATCCACCATATTTAAATACAAAGGGGATGAATCCCCTATTAAAAGCATTCCTCCAGAATAATTACAAAAATGTTAAATCAGATCTATTTTCTGCCTTCATAGTACGTTGTTCAGAACTTAGTATGTCAAATGGTCATATTGGGATCATGAGCCCTAATGTTTGGATGTATATTTTGTCCCATGAAAAACTTAGAGCAATTCTCACTAAGAATATGACTCTGACAAATTTGGTTGAACTGCCCCTAACCGGATTTAAAGGAGCCACAGTACAGATATGTGCATTTAACTTTATAAAGGTGTCAAATCCTAATTTGAGAGGAGGATTTATCCGATTGGTAGAGTTTAAAGGTGGCGATAAAGAAATGGGAGAATATACCCAACAAGCGATTCAGAATCCCGACTGCGGCTGGTTTTTCCGTGCATCCGCCGGAGGCTTCAACAAGATTCCTGGCAGCCCAATTGTGTATTGGGCTACCAATCAAATTTTGGATATTTTTCAGAATAGTAAAGCCTTGTTGGAAAAAATTGAAACGAGAGAGGGGCTAACTACTGGAAGTAATGATTTGTTTTTGCGCCGCTGGCCTGAAGTGTCTGTTAGTAATATAGAATATGATGGCAAGAATAACGAATATGCAAAGTGTAGTGGAAAGCGTTGGTTCCCCTATGTAAAGGGCGGTGAATTCAGGCGATGGTCAGGAAATTTTGAATACATCGTAAATTGGTTTAATGATGGAGAAGAGCTTCGAATTTTCAAAGATCCTACAACGGGAAGAGTAAGATCACACAACTATAATGGAGACTATGCTTTTAGAACAGGATTTACATGGTCGGGGATATCAAGCGGAACATTCGCTGTACGCCATGTTCCAGCTAGATTTATGTTCGATGCAAAAGGACCAATGGGATTTTCATTAGAGGCTGATGAACAAGCGGTTCATGAAGGCTTCCTTAACAGTGTGGTTACTAACCATCTTATTAGTATGTTGGCACCCACGCTTGATTTTAAATTAGGACACATATTAAATCTACCATTAACTACCTCTGTTGTCCCAAGAGAAGTGAAGGCACTAAACCAGAAAGCAGTCAAGATCTCGTACAAAGACTGGATTGAAAAGGAAACTTCTTGGAACTTCACCAGTTGTTCACTTCTGCCTCCCAATTACTGCCACCCCACGCTAAAGGAGACCTATACGCAACTTTGGACCCACTGGCAGGAGATGACATTGGAGATGCAACGCCTTGAGGAAGAGAACAACCGCATCTTCATCGAAGCCTATGGTCTAAGAGATGAACTAACGCCCGATGTTCCTCTAAAAGAGATAACACTTACCTGCAATCCTCATTATCGTTATGGAGGCAAGAAAACGGAGGAGGAACTGGAGGTTCTTCTGCTGGCTGATACGATGAGGGAGTTTATCAGTTACGCCGTAGGTTGCATGCTTGGTCGATATTCCCTCGACAAGCCGGGCCTGATTCTCTCCAACCAAGGCGAAACACTCGAAGACTATCTGAAACAGGTCTGCAATCCCACCTTCATGCCGGATGACGACAATGTAATTCCGGTACTCGATGATGAGTATTTCACCGATGATATTGTTGGGCGTTTCAAAAAATTCCTGAGGCTCACATTTGGGGACGATCACTACGATGAAAACCTGGCCTTTATCGAGTCTGCCATTGGGAAAGATATCCGAAAGTACTTCCTGAACGATTTCTATAATCACCACGTGAAGATTTACAAGAAACGGCCGATCTACTGGATGTTTTCCAGCCCGAAGAAGAGCTTTAATGTGCTGATCTATATGCACCGATACCGTTCCGACACGGTCTCAAGGATTTTAAATGAGTACCTGCGGGAATTCCAGGAGAAGCTCCGGGCGCGCAAGATCAATCAGCAGGAGATCAGCATCAGTGAATCGGCTTCGGCCTCTGAGAAGTCGAGGGCCAACCGTGAGATCGCGAGGATCGACAAAGTTCTGACCGAGTTAGATGACTATGAGCGCAATGTCCTGTTTCCTCTCGCCACCAAAAAGAGAGAAATCGATCTCGATGACGGCGTGAAGGTCAACTACAACAAATTCGGTCCAGCTTTGCGAGCAATACCGGGACTATCGCAAAAATAGAAGCTAATCATGAATACAAACGCCCTGAAAAAATTCGCGACCGAAGCTCGTGTCCGGTTGATTGAGCAGGTTGGAACAAAGCTGGAGTATGTTCTTAATATCGACACTGCTGAATTGCGGGACAAGGCCAAGCAGATTCGTGAGCTCCAGAAACAGATCGATGCGTCATCCAAACACGCTGTTGTAGAGCGGGTTGCTTATACCTGGTTCAACCGCTTCATGGCGCTCCGATTTATGGATGCAAACGGCTATACCACGGTCAAGTCCGTTGCTCCGGTGGAGGGACACACACTGCCTGAACTATTGGCTGAAGCCAAGATGGGTAACATCGACCCGGATCTCAAGGTTGATCGAGAAAAGATCAATGACCTTCTTGATGGTCGGGTCGATTCGCAAGACCCCCAGACCGAAGTCTATAAGCTCCTCCTGGTAGCTGTCTGCAACAGTTACAACACTGTCATGCCGTTCATGTTCGAGGCCATCAAAGACTATACCGAACTCCTCATGCCCGATGATCTGCTGGGCGATGGGTCCATCCTGAATGATTTTGTAGTCAATATGACGGACGAGGGCTGCCGCAACGTCGAGGTTGTCGGATGGCTTTATCAGTTCTATATCTCTGAGAAGAAAGACGAGGTGATGGCCCGGAAGAAAGCTGTTCCCAAGGGAGACATCCCGGCTGTCACCCAGCTCTTTACCCCGCACTGGATTGTTCGTTACCTGGTGGAGAACTCCCTCGGGCGTCTCTGGATGCTTAACCGGCCGAACTCCCGGCTAAAAGAACAGATGGATTACTACATTAAGGCGGAAGAAGAGGAAACGGACTTTCTCCTGATCTCCTCCCCGGAAGAGCTCAAGATCTGTGATCCTGCCTGTGGCTCTGGCCACATGCTGGTCTATGCTTTTGACCTGCTCTACGCCATTTATGAAGAGGAAGGTTATGACCCCCCGGAGATTCCCCGGCTTATCCTGGAAAAGAATCTCTACGGTATTGAGATTGATGAGAGGGCGGGGGAACTGGCTGCCTTTGCTTTATTCATGAAAGCCCGTGAGAAGTACCAAAGGTTTTTCAAGAAACCGGTCCAGCCCCAGATCTGTGTCCTGGAGAATATTAAGTTTAATGATGAGGAACTGGAAGCATACATGGATAAGATCGGCCGTGATCTTTTTACCGTCAATCTCCGGGAGACGCTCCATCAGTTTGAAGAGGCGGACAACTTCGGTTCACTTATCCGACCGGCCACAACCAATGCGACAGATATTTTGCAGATCCTAAAATCAAAGAATATTACTGGTGAACTCTTCCTGCATGGTGTCCATAAACGAGTGCTCAAGGCGCTCCAGCAGGCTGATTACCTCAGCCCGAAATATCATGTAGTTGTTACTAATCCACCATATATTGATCTTGGAAATATGAATCAAAGTCTGAAAATTTATATAAAGACTTATTACGAGCTTACTAAGCAGAACTTAGATGTCACCTTTTTGGCTCTCAGCATTTCTTTGTGTGTTTATAAAGGTTTCTCAGCTCTGATCACTCAAAGAAGCTGGATGTTTTTGTCACGTATTGAGGATTTCAGAAGAGAAACAATAGCAAAACATGGTCTTGTCACAATGATATATTTGGGACCAAGAACATTCCCTGAAATTCAGGGGGAGAAGGTTCAAAATACAGCGTTTGTTTTTCAAAAAAATGGTTACATCGGGAAGAAATCTTATTTCTTTAGGCTAACAGCCGGACAAGGAAAAGAAAAACAACGAGCTCTTCTTGAGCGTAAGCATCTCTATATAATTGATATTGAAAAATTGGCGGATATCCCAGGATACCCCATTGCGTTTTGGGCTAGCGAAGCCCTTTGCAACGCTTTTTGCAGCGGAAAATCTTTAAATGATATTGCCGAAATTAGGGTTGGTTTAGATACAGGCGATAATGCTTCATTCATAAGAAACTGGCATGAACTTTCTCTCGGGAGAATTGGCTTTGGAGCACGCTCTTTAAATGAGTTTCAAGCTTCCAAGGACAGGTGGGTCCCTCATTCAAAAGGAGGACCATATAGGAAGTGGTACGGGAATATTAAAGATGTACTGGCTTTTGGCAACGATGACTACCATCTGCTCTTAAATCAGGGCAATAAACTTCCATCAAGGCAATTCTATTTCAAGTCCGGCTTATTTTATAGTCGAGTGAGTTCAGAGAATATTTCCCTCCGGTTTGCTCCCGAAGGTGTCGTCTTTAATTCAGCAAGCCCGACTGTATTCCCTGAAGATAAATATCAGTCAACAGTCTTTGCCTTGCTGAATTCCAAAGTGGTAAATGTTATCCTTGAATGTTTAAGTCCAACTCTAAATTTTCAAGCTGGAGAGCTTCGTAAACTTCCCTTACCAGTAAATAGTGTTGAAAATGAAGTGTCAAAGGTTGTTGCCTATTTAACGGATTGCACCAAACTGGACTGGGATGCTTACGAAACCTCCTGGGATTTTACCACCCTACCACTTCTTAAAAGTGACTATTGCCAACCTACTTTGAAAGCGACCAGGACCAAGATTCATGATCATTGGCGCGAGATTACATTAGAAATGCAACGCCTTGAAGAGGAGAGCAATAGTATCTTTATCGAAGCATATGGCCTTCAGGAAGAACTAACTCCCGAGATCCCCCTGGAAGAGATCACCCTCACCAGCAACCCCCGCTACCGTTACGGCGGAAAGAAGACCGACGAAGAGCTGGAAGCATTATTGCTTGCAGACACGATGAGGGAGTTTATCAGTTATGCTGTAGGATGCATGCTTGGCCGCTATTCCATCGACAAACCGGGGTTGATTCTTGCCAACCAGGAAGAAACTCTCAAAGACTACCTCAGGCAGGTCCCGAACCCCACCTTCCTGCCGGATGATGACAACGTTATCCCGGTACTCGACGACGAGTATTTCACCGATGATATTGTCTGGCGTTTCAAGAAATTCCTGAAGGTCACATTTGGAGAAAAATACTACGATGAAAACCTGGCCTTTATCGAGTCTGCTATAGGCAAAGACATCCGCAAGTACTTCCTGCACGATTTCTATAATCACCACGTTAAAATCTACAAGAAACGGCCGATATACTGGATGTTCTCCAGCCCGAAGAAGAGTTTTAATGTCCTGATCTATATGCACCGCTATCGTTCCGATACGGTATCGAGGATACTTAATGAGTACCTGCGGGAATTCCAGGAGAAACTCCGAGCGCGCAAGGTCAATCAGCAGGAGATCAGTATCAGTGAATCAGCTTCTACATCCGAGAAGTCGAAGGCAAACCGTGAGATCGAGCGGATCGATAAAGTTTTGGCCGAGCTGGATGACTATGAGCGCAATGTTTTATTCCCCCTCGCCGGAAAAAAGATCGAAATCGACCTTGATGATGGAGTGAAGGTGAACTACAACAAGTTCGGGGACGCATTAAGGAAGATTCCCGGTTTGAGTGGGAAGTGATCCGGGATGCGGGATTTATAACCGCAAGGCAAAGGGCAAAATAATTAACATTAAGAGATTTAAGTCAGACACCAATAGGCATTAATTAATGATTGGTCATGTTTCAGAGGAATTTTCCATGAAAAAACAGCTTACTAACTCGCCCATTGATCGGCAAAACATTCTGAATAATCCATATGCCATCAAAGAAATTGAAGAGGCAACCAATATCCGGGGCATCAAGTTTGGTGATAAAGTAGTTCTTCTAAAAGAGCAGGTGGCCGAATTTTTTGAAATTGATGGCCGCACAATCGAACGTTATCTTGTTAAATATGCTGAGGAATTAACGGGAAATGGTTACGAGGTTATTCGTGGCATCCCATTGAAAGAACTGAAGATAGCGATTGAAGAGCAATTTGGTACCGACATCAATGTCGGTACCAAAACTACGCTGCTTGGTATCTTTGATTTTCGGGCTTTTCTTAATATAGCCATGCTATTAACGGAAAGTGAACGGGCCCGAATTCTGCGTAAGACTATCCTAGATATCGTCATCGATACGATTAATCAACGTACTGGCGGAGGGACAAAGTATATCAATCAGCGTGATGAAGAATTCCTGATCTCGATCTTCCAGGAGGAGAATTATCGTAAAGAATTTACCGATGCCCTATGGAAGTATGTGGATATGGGAAAATTTAAATATCCATTATATACGAATAAAATCTATGTCAGTATTTTCCGGGAAAAAGCCAGTGAATACCGGAAAATCTTAAGGTTGCAGGATAGGGATAAAGTCAGAGATACGTTTTATTCGGAGGTTCTGGATCTCATCGCAGCCTATGAATATGGTTTCGCCAAGCTTATTGAGGAGGCCTTTAAACAGAAGAAAATGAAATTATCTTCCTGGGAAGTGGATGAATTGTTTGCGGAATTTGAGAAGCAGCCTCACTGGAAGCCACTGGTGGAAAAAGCTCGCAATAAGATGGCGAGTCGGGATCTGGCTTTCCGAGACGCGCTGCATGATCGACTAAAGGGGTATATTACTCCGCTCAACCCGGTGGAATTCGAGCGTTTTCTGGGCGAAAAGAGCAAGGAACTGGCCGAGCGTCTTGAAGAAGCCAAGGATGTCATGAAGCGTTTGAAGGAGCGGGGTTGATGTCGATCATCTATCCCACAATCGAACAGGCGATTGATGTACATCAAAAGACAGTCGAGGTGAGCGGCGGGGGGGTCTTAGGACACCTGGACATGGGGAGGCTGGAGAGTGTCCTGCAACATATCCAAAACGACGACTATTATCCGACCTTCACTGCTAAACTGACTCATCTATTTTTCTGCGCCTGTATGTTTCATTGTTTTCAGGATGGAAATAAACGGATAGCGATATCCCTGGGCGCACAATTTTTGATATTAAATGGTTATATATTTATTGCCGGTCGCTTTATCCGGGAGATGGAGAATATCAGCTATCATGTCGCGGCCGGCAGAATTGATAAAGAACTACTGGGCGATGTTATAACCGCTTTCCTGGAAGATGAAGACAGTGAGGAAATTCAATTACGTATTATGAACGCGATTAGTGATGAGGAGTGATTTTCCCGGAACTAATCCATAATTTAATCGGAAACTCTTACGATATCTAAATTATCTCTGAAGGATATAATTTAATGAGCAAAATCACAACAGCGCTTCAAGATATCTTTTCCAAGCATCGCCTGGTCTTCTGGTATGACGATAAAGAAGAACTGCGGCAGGAATACGAAGAGATGGACTTGCCGGGCGTTATTAAAATCGAAGTTAGTAACGATGAGTTTAACGTTAAATATCGCGTGACACGAGAAGAACCCGCCCGGCAATTCCTACTATATTTCCCATTCTCTCGCCCACCGGATATCGAGAACTGGCTTCTGGATCTACTGCTGGCAAATTATGAATTCCGTACTGACCAGTCGGCCATCTTTCTCCAGGAGTTGGGGCTTGAATATGAGTTCAAATCCGTTGTGACTGAGCATATTGATTTCTTCAAGAGCACGGCCCGGATAAACGCCTTGAAAGATCTTCTGGATCCTGACGATCAGGAGAGCCGGATTCGGTTAAAGATGCTTGCTGTCATCTGCAAGTGCGAGGCTGATCTGGAGCATATCCTTATGGTGCTGCTGGATGATCTGGCCGCGGCCGAAGATGGCAGATTGAACCTGGTCGCCCGGTATAGTCTGGATGGGTTCTTATGGGACCAGTCCGGCAAGATCTTCGGATATTATAATGATACTCCGTCCCGGAAGGATTTTTTGATTGAGTTGTTTAATACAAATTATTGTGCCGCTGTTTCCGGGGCACAGCCGTCTTTGAATAAGGAAGCCATTGTTCTGATGAACCGCTGGAAGGACAGTGTGGCCTATCGGGATAGCTTCGAGCACCTCTCCGACGAGCTGGCCGGGAGTTTGGCCATAAAGAAAGATCTGGAAGGCCGCGACTATAAATCACTTGTGCGGACGGATATCTATAAATTATTCGATCAGAAGATTATCTATGAACTCAAAAACGGATTGATAGCAAAGGCGATATCGTATCATGAGATTAAGGAAGTTGTCCGCCGGCGAGAGAATACTCACTGGTACGATCAATACAAACATATCTATCAGACCATCTTCCACGCGGCGAATTTCATTGAGTTGATTGACCTGATTGATCTGAACATGGACTCCCTTGCAGACGGCCTGACGAAATACCGGGAAAACTATCACCGATTGGACTACCACTATCGTAAGTTTGTCTATCACCTGCAAAAGGCGGGACAGACTGCGCTGTTGGAAGACCTGGGTGAATATATCGAGAAACAGTACTCCAACAACTATTTGCTTCCGCTCAATGACCGCTGGCAGCAGTTGGTAGATAGCTGCAAGGCATGGAATGGTTTCGGCATAGTTCCGCAATCGAAGTTCTTCACCCGCTTTGTAAAGCCATATCTTAATAAGGGCAAGAAGGTATTTGTCCTTATATCCGACGCGCTGCGTTATGAAGTGGCGGTGGAGTTACTGGAGCGGATTCTTCAGGAGGACCGATTTACGGCCGAGTTGACCCCTATGCTGGCATCGATCCCCAGCTATACCCAATTAGGGATGGCCGCGCTTCTTCCGCATGAAACTTTAACTTACCGGGCGGAGAGCGATGTTGTTGAAGCTGATGGTCTCAGCACTCAAGGCACGGCTAACCGGCGCAAGATTCTTGATAGATATCTTCCGGGAAAGGCGACTGCCATCAAGGCGAGCGATCTCCTCGCACTCAATACCATGAAGGAGGGGCGCGACCTGACCCGGGAGCACGATCTCGTCTATGTGTACCACAATGGGATTGATGCCATTGGTGACAAAAGGGAGACGGAGGGACGGGTATTCGAGGCGGTGGAGCAGGAGTTTGAGCGGATTCTTGAGATCTTGAAGAAGATTGCCAATATTAATGGTAACAATGTTCTGATTACAGCGGATCACGGGTTTATCTACCAGAATACGCCGATTGACGAGAGTGATTTTACCAAGTTTGAGAAGGCGGGGCAGATATTGGCGTACAACCGGCGTTTTGTGATCGGGCGCAATCTTCCGGAACCGGCCTCCGCTAGAAAGTTTACCGCCGGAGAACTCGGCCTGAGCGGGGACCACGAGTTTCTTATCGCCAGATCCATTAACCGGTTTCGAGTAAAAGGCGCCGGGAGCCGTTTTGTACATGGGGGCACGAGCCTGCAGGAAGTGGTTATTCCGGTCATTGAGTTCAATAAAAAACGGTCTAGCGATATCCAGCAAGTAGATGTTGACGTGGTAAAGACCACATCGCAGATCACCTCGGCCCAGGTTACCATCAGCTTCTATCAGGAAAAACCGGTTGGGGAGAAGATGTTGCCCCGGGAATTACGGGTCGGTTTCTATTCGAAATCCGGCACTCTGATCTCAGACGCGCCCACGTTGCTCTTTGATTCTGCCCAGACCTCCGGCCGGAACCGCGAGAAGAAAGTTAATTTCATCTTTTCACGCAAAGCGGATGATTTCAATAACCAGGAAGTAGTTCTCCGGCTGGAAGAATCTATTAAGGGAACTTCCCATTACCGGACTTATAAGGAATTTGCCTATACTCTCAAGAAGTCATTCGCGAGTGATTTCGATGAATTCTAATATCGGAGAAACAAAAATGAACGAGTTTGATAAGAAGATAAATGAACATTTCCCGGGATTGGTTGTACGAAAAGATTTGACTAAAATCGTGAAAGGCAACGCGATTGTTCCGACTTATGTTCTGGAGTATCTCCTGGGACAATACTGCGCAACCAGTGAGGAGGATACTATTGAGTCCGGGATTGACCGGGTTAAGGAGATATTGAGGAAGCACTACGTTCATAGAAACGAAGCCGAACTCGTTAAATCCACTATCAAGGAAAAAGGCCGCCATAAGATAATCGATAAAATTACCGTGGCTTTAAATGACAAGGCCGGTATCTACGAGGCCAGATTTTCTAACCTTGGGCTCAAGAAGGTGTTGGTAGAGACCCACTATATAAAGAAACACCCCAAGCTGTTGGTAGGAGGGGTGTGGTGTATTGTAGATATGTCGTATGAGCCATCCGATGATCCTAAAGATATCCCTTGGTCAATCGATAAACTCAAGCCGATTCAGATCTCCCATTTTGATTACGAGGGTTACTGCGACGCACGAAGAAAATTTTCAGTTGAGGAATGGATCGATCTCATCATGCAGAGCATTGGATTGGTTCCGGAGATGTTCACTCATCGCAAGAAAATGCTCCAATTAGTCCGTCTCATCCCTTACTGCGAGAGAAATTACAACCTTATAGAGCTTGGTCCCAAGGGAACCGGCAAATCCCATATCTATTCTGAATTTTCGCCTCACGGAATGCTTTTATCCGGGGGTGAAGTTACCGTGCCGAAGCTTTTTGTTAATAACTCGACCGGAAAGATCGGCCTGGTCGGCTACTGGGATACAGTGGCGTTTGATGAGTTCGCCGGGAAAGACAAGAAAGTCGATAAGAGTCTGGTCGACATCATGAAGAACTACATGGCGAATAAATCTTTCTCCCGGGGGATTGAGACACTGGGAGCGGAGGCCTCAATTGCCTTCATGGGCAATACTAAAAGATCGCTTTCTTACATGCTTAAGCATTCCGATCTCTTTGATGAACTTCCGCCCAAGTATTATGATACGGCCTTCCTGGATCGCCTCCATTTCTATATTCCAGGCTGGGAAGTGGATATTATCCGGGGAGAGATGTTTACCTCAGGTTACGGGTTTATCGTTGATTATCTCGCCGAAATCCTGAAGAAGCTTCGCACGGGGGATTATTCTCATTATTATACCCAATATTTCGAACTGGACTCCGATATCGCTACCCGTGACAGAGACGCTATCCATAAAACGTTCTCCGGTCTTATGAAAATTATATTCCCCAATCTGGACGCTACTAAAGAGGAGACCCGGCACCTTTTGGAGTTCGCGATCGAAGGGAGAAAACGGGTAAAGGACCAGCTCCTAAAAATCGATGAAACCTTCATGGAGGTTAATTTTGGCTATTCCGATAATGAGACTAAAGAAAAGCGGAAAGTTGAGACCCAGGAAGGAATCCAATATCCGGATCTTATCGGAAGAAAGTCTGGTGATACGGAAGAAGATCCGGATGAGAATGTTGATACCGAAGAACCGGCAGATCCTCCTGAGCCGAAGCATTCGCCTGAAGCGGAAGCAGCTATCAGAAAGATAGAACGAGGTGAAGGGGAAAATATCGAGTTCAAGGAAACATTGCTCTGGGATATCCGAACAAAACAGAAAAACAAAGAACTCCCGGACATGGTGATAAAGTCAATGGTCGCATTCATGAACAGCAAAGGGGGGGAATTATTCATTGGGGTAAATGATGAGGGCGAGATTATCGGTATTGATAACGATCTCAAGGTGGTGAGGAATAAGAATATTGATGGTTTTCAACAGGATTTTCGTAACGCGCTCTCCAATCGTATTAGTATGGCGACAATGGAATACTGGGATGTAAATTTCATAGAGGTGGGTGAAGTAACCATATGTAATATTACCTGTCGTCCGAGCCCCAGGCCTATCTATTATAAGGAAGGGGAAAACGAGGATATCTACATCAGGATAATGAGCAGCAATAAGCGGTTGAATAGCAGGGAAGCCGGGGAATATAGGAAAACCCGGTGGCCTGGATTATAGAAAGAAGGCTATGTTATGTAATTCATTCCTATAAACAATTTCCCCCCATTCATGCCACCCTTATCTCCGCCAAGATTATTATTGAGGATACGGATTCTCTGGATTGTTGCGGTTAAATAGTCCTGTATCCCGTATTTTTTCATCAACGTCACCCCACCTCAATTACCCACGTAGCATCTCGGCCCCTCGCTCGTAATATAATCAAAGTCATAACCTCAATTATCTCCTCTAGTCTGTCATAAGGACAGTAGTACCGGAACTACTGCTAACCAGTTACTGATGTTACTGCCGTTTCTACACCACCGATTTCTATCCTTGACTTTTTGAAATATTTTTAGTATGCTTCCGCCCTCAACATGCGGGAGATGAAGGAGGTTAAGGATATTAATGAGAACAATTGGTTACATCAGAGTCTCCACTCAGGAACAGGAGAAGAACGGGATATCATTAGAGAGTCAGGTCCAGAAGATTAAAGCTTATGCGGACTTAAAGGGTCTGGGGGAAGCGGAAATCATCTCTGACCCGGGTATATCAGGAAAGAATCTGGACCGTCCCGGTATTCAAAAATTGCTTGAGCAAGTAAGAGCTGGTGAAGCCAATACAGTGATAGTCTATAAGCTGGACAGGCTCTCAAGGCGTACCCAAGACAGCTTAAATCTTATCGAAGAGTTCACAAGAAGGAAGGTGGACTTTCATTCGATTAGCGAGAATGTGGATACAGAATCTCCCACCGGCAGGTTCTTTCTAACGGTTGTCTCGGCGATCTCCCAGATGGAAAGGGACTTGATAGGAGAACGGACGGCGGATGTTCTGGGGATGAAAAAGATTAAAGGGGAATGGGTCGGACGAGTGCCGATAGGTTTTAAATTGAGGAGGAAGGGGAAGGAATTGGAGGTAGACGAAGAACAGATGAAGATCGTAGAAAAAATTAAACGGCTCCGGCGAAGAGGACTATCTATTAGGGAGATTTCAGGGCGAGTTGGCATAAGCAAATCAACGATACAACGGTTATTAAAGGTCCACTTGAGGGCATACAAGAATAGGTACATCAATGCGATGGCGTCATGAACTGTCCTTAAACCGAACCTTTTAGGGACAATATAGATAGATATAGGGAGGTATTCCAATGGCTGAGCAATTCATAGTTTGTCCAAAATGCGGGAAGAAGATTCCACTCACCGAGGCAATCTCCCATCAAATCCGAGAAGAGCTGACTCGGGATTTTGAGAGAGAAGCGGAGAAGAAACTTCAGGAGAGAATAAAAAAGCTGAAGAAGGAGGCACTGAGAACAGCCCGGAATGCCGTAGATACAGAGTTGAAAGATTTAAAGGAAACGGTCGCGGAGAAAGACCGAAAGCTGGATGGGGTTCAAAAGGCAGAGTTGGAGATTAGGAAAGCGAGGCGGAAGCTTGAGCAAGAAAAGAAGACATTCGAATTAGATATGGCTAGGAAGCTGGATGGAGCGAGGAAGGATATTGAGGAAGAAGCCTCTAAGAGGCTGATGGAGGAACAGCGATTCAAGGACGCAGAGAAAGAAAAGCTAATCAAGGATATGCGGATGCAGATAGGGGAATTGAAGAGGAGGTCGGAGCAGGGATCTCAGCAACTTCAGGGTGAGGTTATGGAACTCGGTCTGGAGGAGCTGTTGAGGTCCGGTTTCCCCAACGATGATATCCAGCCGGTACCGAAAGGGATCAAGGGAGCTGATATCATCCAAAAGGTCCATGATGAGACAGGACGCTATTGTGGGTCAATAGTCTGGGAGACAAAGAGGACTAAGGCGTGGAGCAACCAGTGGATACAGAAACTGAAAGATGACCAGGGTAAGGTCCGGGCGGAAGTAGCTGCTCTTGTCAGTACGGTTCTGCCGAAGGATGTGGATGGCTTTGGGGATGTTAATGGTGTCTGGGTGCTTGGGTACGGCTTGGTCAGCGGTGTTGCTTCGGTGCTGAGACAGGGGCTTCTGGATGTAGCACGGACAATACTGGTGAGGAGAGGGAAAGAGGAGAAGACAGAATTGCTATACAGTTACCTGTCGGGTCCGCAGTTCAGACAGAGAGTGGAGGCAATTGTAGAGACCTTCTCGGTAATGAAGGAAGACTTGGATAAGGAGAAGAGGGCGATTAACAAAATTTGGTCTAAGAGGGAGAAGCAGATAGAGCGAGTGATCGGGAATACGGTGGGTATGTACGGAGACCTTGAGGGGATTATTGGCAGAGCTATGCCCCAGATAGAGAGTCTTGAGTTGAAGGCTCTGGCGGCGGGGACCGAAGAGAATTCAGAGTGATATAACGTTATCCCTCGAACTCCGCCCATCAGACGTGTGATTACTCCATAGCATGCAACCGATGGCTCAGCATCTACCTTACTTGGAAAACTTGAATGTCCGGTGCGTGTTCCTCGAAGAGGCTGATGACTTTAGGATCGTCTTCAAATACGATACGAATATTGTAATCAAGACACACCTTGACCTTCTGCCAAAGATATTTTTGATACCAGTCGAGATTTTCGTGGGGACATGTAATCTGTTCTTTCCCTCCACTGTCGGCAATGATGACAAGATCGTCGAACTCTATCCCGTATGAAGCTAACTCCTTCCTCGTCTGAACCTCAACACCGTCTGCATTGCTCCGGGAGGTAACTATATAAACTTTGCCACCGGCTTGTCGGATCGCCTGTGAAAGCACAGAAAAGAACTCGGGGTTCTTGGTGATGGTGCCGTCAATGTCGAGTGCGATATTCATTACTGAATGAGCATTGTACGCCGGAGATTGGATCTATCAATGGAAAACCGGGGAATCGGGTGGATGGGATTAAGTAACTAGAATTGATATTATCACGATATAAATGCGACTCAAATATCCCTTCCTAACAGAGCAATAGATATGGCTATATATAGCATAACAGGAGGACACAAAGCAAACCCGGTTTCACTTTAAGCCTAGATTCATAATAATGGAGGATGTTCCGGGATAATCTCTTGAACAAAATATCGCACAAATCGTCTAAATAACAAAAAACAAATAAAAGCAATAAAAGGTAATTTTTTCTTGTTAAAACTGCACCGTCTGCCTAGAATGGTTCTATCTAAATAAAAAATAAGAAAACGTATGGTATATTTAAATAAACGTTTTCATCCCAAAGAAGTAGAACTTTCCCACAGGTGCTCAAATTAGAGCGGTTAATTGATGAAAATACCTTTAAAATTATCGCCATCACCATTAAGTGAAGCGGTAGTTGAAGTCAGAATAGACCCTACGCTTCCACCGGATGCTATTTTTGGTGTGGTCTATAATGAAATTAAGGAAGATTATACACGTATCACAAAGCTTCCTATTCTCCAACTGCCAGATGAAGTAAGGAGTAAGGACCCCAACTTAATGTTCAAACCCTACTATACCCTCACCAAAGAACAATTCATTTTTATGCTGGGACCTCGTGTGATAGCTTTAGCAACAAAGGACTATCCGGGGTGGGATATATTTTTCAAAGAAATTATATCACTTTTTAGGACTATAAATGATTTGCGAATATCCAGAGGAAATTATCGGATAGGGATGAGGTATATAAATTCCTTCCCAGGAAATATATTTGAACATAGCAATTTATCAATCAACCTAGATAAAAAAGACCAAAGCAATCAGCCAATATATTTTCGGACAGATATAAAAGATAATGACTTTACAAGTACATTGACCGTTACAAACAAGGCCGAATTTTCTGATCAATCAGAGGTGAGCGAGGGCTCAGTAATAGATATTGATACATATATTTTAAGCCCTGATTTGAGCGGAGATGCAGAACAAAAATTTAAAGATATGCTGAATGAAGAGCATTCAATTTGTAAAAAACTTTTCTTCGGGCTGCTAAAAGAAGAATTTTTATCTACGTATAGCCCTATATATTAATAGAGGGATACCATGACTCCTACTACAACAATACCTGGAAGGTTTGTCGCCCCATCACTTTTAACCGCTACGATACTTGTTGGGACCGCTCTCAATACTGATCATTTATCGACAGAAATAAATTTTAATAATCTTGGTAGTCCATATAAAGCATATTCATGGGAAAATTCTATTTCAGGACTTCCCTATAATATTAGAGAAGAGCAAAATAACGAAATTAGCTATATAAATATATTACATCGCGTTGTATCTGATCTTGTTGAAAATTCAGTTAGCGTCTCCGCGGAAATATCTAAAATTGTAAATAAAGAATTTTGGAATCTTGTATGATTTCGATTGAAGACCTTGAGATATATTTACCGAAATACTTATCGCCGGAATCGCAAGAAAAACTATTTGACGCACTCAATGACTTCCCTGATAACATTGATGCTCGACTATATACAACCGCTCTTCGTGGGGGTCTAACAACTCTACAGGGTGATGGAATAAGGGATCTCCCTGTAGTACATCTTCCCGATCCCGCCGTCCGTAACACCCCTGTTCTTATACTCTCCAATTCATGTGATATCAACCATGAGAATAAAAGATATCTTCAAGGTTCAATTTGTTATGCCCCGATACTGAAACTTAATAAATATCGCAGGGTATTATTAGACAATGCAATTAGTGAAGAAAAAGTAAGAGACCATATCCGAGATATACGCATACAACGAATCACCCAGATATTTTTTCTTCCGAAAGGAGGTGAAGTACGGGAAGATTCAATAGTTTTTTTTGATCAAGTTAATCATTGTGTGAATACTAGAGATATATGCGCTGATTTAAATTCCAGAAGACTGTTTACATTAAGCCAGTATGGTCATTATCTTTTTCTGCTGAAACTGTCTATTCACTTTACTCGGCTAACTGAAGGCATAGACCGTTCTTCCATTTAAGGTTGTTCATATTTTCGAATACATGAATATAGTTTGAAAATTCAACAAACCTCTTCCTCCGGTGGCCGCAGATCCCGATCCAGCGCCGCCGGTTTTTTGTGCCTCCAACAAATTACTGACCAGAGGCATTCTTCAATGTTTTCTCTAGAAAGATCCCACAGCTATCGCAGTAAAATCTTCCAGCTCCATCCTTGCCTACCTTTATTCCGCAATAAAGACATGACCTGCCCAAAAAATTGTACCACTTTTAGAGTTAGTAACTGAGATGCATTCGGATTTATTTGGATAATCACATGCACATTTTCATCGTTATAATGGATATTATCGTAACAGCCTGGAGGGGTGAATTTCTAACAATGACAACCTGTAAATAATAGCAATCGGGCTTAAAGTATATTCTGGAACAGATTGAACTAGGAATTGGGCGTTTCTTCGGAAACCGTCTTTTTCATTAAAAACGACCAAATCGAAAATATTACTTAATCCCTTGAATAGCAGGATGATGTAGATAATTTATGAAAATTCCTTGAAAAATAATTAAAATATTTTTTATTTTTGACCCCAAAATTCTGTATTATAGGTGTGGGGACGAATAGAAAAGAAAATAAAAACACCAAATCTGTCGGAAGGCTTCCTTCTGATGATAACATATATCTTAATGAGAAGCAGGTTCTCGAGAGGGTTATTGGCATAAAAAGAACACTGTTCAGAAAGTGGGTTAGGCTTGGACATATAAGAAAATTTAAACCACGGGATAGCAGGACCTGTTTATATAACTGGGGAGAAATAAAAAGGTGGATTGAAAGCTCTTGGGCAAATAAGAGTCCATTCTTGGGGGAACCTCTTACCAAATTGAAGATGAGCGCTTAAATAGGAGTATGATTAATATAGCCTGCACTTGTGGCCAGCGACAACTACACTTCCCTATCAACGACAATTAGACTTCCCTATTAACCGGTGGTATTGGAGACTCTCAGATTCACGATTAAAGGAGGGTCTCCATGATTACACCAGACCGGAAAGTGAGGAAGCTAATGGAAGAATATCAGAAGACAGGGAAGTTATCCATGGCCGCCTTGCGGGCGGATTTGGATCAAAAGACAGCAAGAAAGTATCTGAAGGCGGGCAAATTGCCCTCTCAGATGAAAGTAGAGCATACTTGGAGGACAAGACCCGATCCTTTCTCCACATATTGGCCTGAGGCAGCAAGGATGCTTACAGATGCGCCAGAGCTGGAAGCTAAGATTCTGTTTGAATGGTTATGCGAATGCCATCCGGATGATTACCATGAGGGGCAACTAAGAACCTTTCAGCGCCGAGTACGGGAATGGCGAGCATTATCGGGGCCACCGAAAGAAGTCTATTTCCCTCAGGAACATCATCCGGGCAAGAAGATGGAGACTGATTTTACCTGGATGAATAAACTGCTGATTACAATTTGTGGCGAACCATTCCCCCATCTGTTCTGCCACTCGGTACTGACCTATTCCAACTGGGAGTGGGGAGCGGTGTGCCACAGTGAGAGTATGCTGGCACTGAAGAAGGGAATACAGGCGACACTAATACGATTGGGGCATATTCCTGACCAGAACTGGACGGACCACTCATCTGCCGCCACTCACACGATCGGTCAGGATGAAGAGAATACAGAATCTAAAAAGAGGGGTTTTAACCGGAAATATCTGGATTTCATGGAACATTTCGGTATTACACCCCGAACGATTCAGGTGAACAAGCCTAATGAGAACGGGGATATTGAGAGTAGTAACGGAGTATTGAAACGGCGGGTCGAACAGTATCTTCTGCTTCGAGGCAGTCGGGACTTTGACACCAAAGAAGATTATTTTGCGTTTCTGGAGTGGGTGATGGATAAGGCTAATCACCCACGCCGGAAGCGGCTCAGTGAAGAATTGGCTGTGATGCGAGTGCTGGATGTAAAGCTTCTGCCAGAATATACTACGGAAGAAGCACGAGTTACATCCTGGAGTACAGTTCAGGTATCTCGCAATACCTACTCGGTGCCCAGCCGTTTGAGGGGGGAGAAGGTCAGAGCCCGGGTATATGAGAACCATGTGGATCTTTATTATCACGGTGTACATCAGTTGTCCATACCGCGTTTATTAGGGAAAGCAAACCATTCGATTAACTATCGTCATGTAATCGAATCACTTCTGCGCAAGCCGGGAGCGTTCCGGAACTATAAATATCGGCAGGACTTATTTCCGACCGAGGAGTTCCGCTGGGCTTATGATGAGTTGAGCGAAACGTGCACAGGGCGGATCGCTGATATAGAATATCTCAGGATTCTCAAGCTGGCAGCTAAGACCATGGAGTGCCAGGTACAGAATATTTTGGGAAAGCTTAAATCTTCCGGTATTGTGCCACGATGGGATATGGTGGAGAAGTTATCCCCGAGTCCCCGCCTGGAATTACCCAAACTGAGGCCGTTAAAGGTGGATCTGAGCGATTACGACTATCTGCTAGAGAGGAAGGAGGTGGCGGTATGAATAGAAAAGCTTCAACCGAATTATTATTACGATCATTGTGTCTATCCACAATTGCCAGTCAATATAAGGATCTGGCAAAGAACGCCGAGAATGATAACTGGGATCATATACATTACTTGCACAATCTTTGTGAGGTAGAGCTTGTAGAACGGGCTCGGAGGCGAGTGCAGAGGCGACTGAAACAATCTAAACTGCCGGAAGGAAAGACGATGGCGACGCTGGATCAACGTAAACTCCCACTGAAGGTCCGCCGCCAGATCCCGCGACTTTTAGATGGTGATTTTGTAAAGCGAGCCGAGAATGTTCTGGCCTTTGGCTTGCCGGGTCGGGGAAAGACCCATCTTCTGAGTGCTATCTGCCATGAACTGGTCATCAACAAAGACTACCAAGTATTATCTATTAAAACGTTCCAACTGGTTCAGCAATTACTGGTAGCAAAGCGGGATCTAATGC
>Ga0222627_1000179_pt1 | contig 36674 bp, 32 predicted proteins | sample AntAcemetageno93_FD_179859 | JGI IMG/M metagenome (GOLD analysis project Ga0222627, IMG submission 179859) | Saline water microbial communities from Ace Lake, Antarctica - #93 | ecosystem: Environmental > Aquatic > Non-marine Saline and Alkaline > Saline | place: Antarctica: Ace Lake | collected... | reverse complement strand
CCTCCATTTTTAAGAATAAGCGTCTCATCGTGTACCTCCGCGAATTGGAGATACCGTTGCGTGGAAATCAATTGATTTTGAGATCCCTGTCGGACAGATGATTTTTGCTTTTTCATATTTATGATTGGGTTTCAGGAACACCTTCACTATCAAGAAGTTTTGCCAATGAATGAACTTTTTTTGTAGTAAATTCTTCTTGGTGCGCTTCTATTTCTGGTTGTTTTTTTATTGTTTTCATAGAAAAGGGCGTTGTCATAGAAACAAATGGTTCTCCCGCATGTTTCACCCAACGACGTCGTGGCTGACGAAATATAAATTGTTCCAATTGTAAAAGAACAAATTTAAAAAGAGAAATTCCATGAATCTTCAGAAACGCAATAGTTACTGCAATCCCAGCCGGAACCCAGCATAAGATCACTTCTAACTGATTGAGATCATACTGCTTTGAAAGCGAATTAAACAAGACATATGAGATACCAAATCCAAGGATTAGAAGTATTACTTGTCGCAGAGTTAGGAACCAGAGAATCTGGTCTTCTCGCTGCACGTCCTGTGGTACTTTGAAACGCATCGAATAATTATATCACAAGATTTGGAGAAAAACAAGCCTGGTGCTACACTCTGAGCGACTTTTTTGTATTCAAATAAACATGAGCGAAGAAAATCATTTAATCACCGAACGTCGAGCAAAGATTTCTGGTCTTGAGGCAGCTGGGTTTACTCCATATGCACAGAGGTTTGATCGCACTCATACTGCCGCTGAGGCACGAATATTTTGTGAAAAAACAACTCTTCGAGAAGCAAATGATATTGTAGAAAAACCAATTTCTCAGGCTCAATTATGTGGCCGTATTATGAATTTTCGATCCATGGGGAAACTCTCTTTTTTGAAAATTCGTGATGTATCAGGAGATTTTCAGGTCTGTTTAATGAAGAATTTACTCGGAGAAAATTTTAAAAAGTTCGAAAAACTTCTTGATTTAGGAGATTTCTGTGGATTTGAAGGAGAATTCTTCCTCACAAAACATGGAGAACCAACTCTGTTGGTAACAACCGTGACGCCTCTTACGAAATCTCTTCGTCCACTTCCAGAAAAATTCCACGGCCTTGCTGATAAAGAAGCCTGTTATCGACAACGATATCTTGATTTATTAACAAATGATGAAACGTTTCATCGATTTCAAATCCGATCTGAAATCATACGATTGATTCGTGAATTTTTGTATGCAAAACAATTTACGGAGGTCGAAACTCGAACACTCCAGGCACAAGCCGGAGGAGCTATGGCAAAGGTGTTTGAAACACATCACAACGCACTTGATCATGAGTTCGTACTGAGAATCGCTATTGAATTAGAGCAAAAAATGCTTCTGGCGGGACGATTTGAACGAGTTTTCGAGATTGGAAAATGTTTCCGAAATGAAGGAATTGACCCCAGTCACTTACAAGAATTCACCATGCTTGAATGGTATGCCGCATATGCAGATATAAATGATAACATGAACTGGACTCAGGAAATGATTCAGTCAATTGTGCCAAAGGTATTAAAAGACTCGAAATGCACAGTATTGGATAAAAATGAAAAGGCTGTAGAAATTGATTGGAGTGGAGAATGGCCACGTATGAAATTTGGAGATTTATTAAAGAAATACGCCAAAATAGACATGGGGGAAATAACAATCAAAGAGCTGCGTACATACGCCGTAAAGAATTGTGAACTCCCTAGTGATGAGGCAAACAAAATGGGACGAGGAAACTTACTCGATCATGTATACAAGAAGAAAGCTCGACCACATTTACTACAGCCGACATTTGTCATTGATTGGCCAACAGATTTAAAGCCCCTTGCTCGTCCAAATGAAGATGGAACTTCTGATGTATATCAGCTGCTCGTAGCAGGATGGGAGATTGTAAATTCATATGGAGAACTCATTGACCCACGCCTTCAACGAAAACTTCTTGAAGAACAGTCTGCAGCAAAAAAATCTGGAGATGAGAACGCGATGGAAGTTGATGAAGATTTCCTTGCTGCTATGGAGTATGGATTCCCTCCAATGACGGGATTTGGAATGGGAATTGATAGATTTGTAGCCTTAATTACCGAACAGCCTAATTTGCGCGATGTAGTTCTTTTTCCTCTCATGAAACCCGAAAAAGAATAATTCAAAAAATTAGTATATTAAAAAACTCCTCATCGTTATGAGGAGTTTTTTTAAATTTCAAATAATTATTATTCCGCCATTATCTCTCCCATAACATCTTCTTCAACTATTACCTCTTCTGTAGGCATAGCCTCTTCTTCCAAAGCTGCTTCAATTATTTCTACCGCTTCTGGCGGAAGAGTAATCTCTACTGCTGCACCTCCGTCATCAACATTTACTTCAACTGCTGGAGTTTCCATATCTGTATCAACTGCTTCTTCAGGTGTTTCACATCCTGTTACTGCAAGTCCTAACGCCAAACACATGGCAACGCTTAATAATTTCTTCATGGTAATTGTGGATTAAATCATACCGAGCGGAAGTGTATCAGCCTTTTCTACTTTTTGTCAACAGAAGAGTACTATTGCGCTATTATATCGAAACAGAGTGGAAGTTGTGTCTGACTACAAGGCTTTAATGTCCACGTGAAACAAAATGGGAACTTGTCGTAATATCCCAACGGACACACTGATAGAGGAACAATCACACATATCCCCTCTGGGGTCGGAATTGTTCCGAACGGACAAGAGTCACATGCCGCATTGTCTTCATCATGGGCCCTTGAACCTCTTAAGTATTCGCCTGTTACTATATCAATTATTGTGCATGAAACTTCCTTTTCTACACAATTCGTTCCATCATCGACAAAAGGACTAGTCAACGGGTCTCCACACGCTGAATTATCAATTGTCACCGCATCTGTCGTTGTATCTGGATCAGCTAAACCAAAGAGTGAAAAAACATATGAATCTAATGCTTTTAAAAGCGTTGTTGCGGATACGGACCCTGCTGTGTCTTTAAGGTCCAAAGAAGTTATTTCGGGCGCAACAGGATCATAATGATGTATATCAACCTGAGCGGGAACAGTACAGTTTCCTACTTTGTCACAGAGGATAAAATCATCCGTTTTTCCTGTTTCACAAAATGCGTCTACTGGGTCTGCTATTGGACAAAAATTTCCTTGTACCTTAAATATCTCGGCACCTTCTGGTCTACATCCTGTTTCGTCATCACACACCACTCCTAACTGAACCGGCTGATTGGTAAAATCGCCTGATTCCAGCACAGCAGAACCAGAATCAAAATACTGAAACATACCTGATGGGACTGACACAGGCGACGTACTATCTGCAAAAATCGTAAGTTGTAAATCTACCTCTAGCGGAGCAACACCTTCAACCACACCGTCTCCAGTAAAGACTAATTCTAATGGGTATTCTCCGTCTAGCATAGCTGCTGGAGCGTCGGCAAAAAATTCATATTCATTGGGCTCCACTAACGTCTTAAAAATTATTGAATCTGTTTGATAAAGAGTATCTCCTGAAGAAGCAATATCTTTGAAATGCACAACTACTGTAATATCAGTGTCAAGAACAAAAGCATTACTCGTAAAAAGATCTATATTTCCTTTGAATTTCAATGTTTTGAAATTGTCAGTGGCACTCGGATTTATAACAAAGCCAGGTGAAGACGGATACTCTGAATTCGTAGCTGCATCTACTCCTGCAACAAAAAATGCCAACAAAAGAATAAATAACTTCAAATGACGCATGTGACGTATAAAGAAAATAAATCCAACAATCAGGAGAATCAAAATCCCTATTCCTATAATAACTCCCATTTTTACACGAAGACCAGAGAATTCAAATTCTTGTGATGCCTTCTCCATTGCAAATGAAAGCTCTGATTGTCCTTCTGTTGCGTGTAGTTTTTTTAATGGACGAGTCGAATACTCATACACTCCTAATGTCTTTACTCCTTTTCTTAATTTCGTAACAACATGTAACTGGGCTGTTTCTGAAGCAATAGTAAACTTAGTTTCCCCAGAGAAACGACCTATTTCATCCGTTTGTACCGGGAATGCTTTTGTAAAAACTTCTTTTTTATCCGAGTTTTTTACCACCAACTTTACAATCAATGGTTCTCCCCATGAAGAATTTCTTCCTGCAAAACGAATTGTTGCCACATCATCAACATAAAAATATTGATTTGGAGTTATTTCAAGCTCGGAAATTATTGCAAAATCTCCTTTTTTTATAAGAACCATTTCTTTGATTCCCGTTACTGGAACTTTCCCCTTGAACACCTGAACTTCTACTGTGTATCGTCCTGGTTCTGCTGGAGCATCTAACAAAACACTTATTTCTTTTTCTTCTCCCCGCGCAAGTGGCAGAACGGCAGATGTTTTCTTTTGAATTACTTCTCCTGTGGCACCCAATAATTGTGCTTTTACTGTGAATTTCCCCTCTTTTTGCATGTTTTTAAAACGTATTTGTGTCACAGCTGATGTTTTATCAAAAAACGCATTAAACATTTCTATTTTGGACAGAGCTTTTTTTTCTACGGCCCTCGGTGGAAATTTCAATGACATAGATCCATTTGCTACTGTCTGAGCAAAAGCTCCATTCATTGTTGATTTCTGTAGCTCTATAAGCAGTGTGCAATTCCCATCTACTAATACGTCTTTGAAATCGAATTTGAAATCTAAATCAAGTTCTTCTGTACCTTCAAATGTTTTTTTGAATGGTTCGGAAAACTCCCATGTCTTTGTTTCTGATGCATCCTCAATGCTATACAGTATTCTTGTTACTTCCCCTTTTGGAGCTGTCCCCCAGATTTTTCCACGTATATCAAAAGGGAAAATTTTTGAATAGCTCGTCTGAGAAACTTTTAACTGTGTTATCGGTTGACTCTGTATGCGAAGTGCCGAAACAGTTGAAAAAGAAGCGAATAACATAAGTGCCGCCAAAGAAAGTATTCGAAATTTCATGGTATTTATTTTATTTTTCACTAAAAATTGTAGCACTAGATAAAAAAAAACAAACAAAATTTGCGATTAAATCACATTTCAGGAGAATACAGGGCGATGTATAATACTCGTCGATCTCGTAAAAAATTTAATTCATCTCATTCTCACCGGGGACATAGATCGGCTCCTCGAGGGGGTTCCTCCCGAAAAATACTTTTTCTAATAGGGATCGTGGCCCTCTTTATAGTAGGACGTTCGTTCTTTTCTAGTGGAGAAGAAATTTCTGCCGAAGCAACAATTGAGGTTCGCCAAGGAGTCTTGGAGTTTTCTCTCGATGGAGATGACTTATGGACACGCGGAAGTTCAGGACAAACATTTTTGGAAGGAGATAGTGTTCGTTGTACAGGAAATTGTGAAGCCTCAATTGAAATTATCGATGGAGGAAGCGTTGTTGTTTTGGCTCCTAACACAAATATTACCTTTTCTGAATTATCACAAAATTCATCAGGAGTGAAAGAAATCACTCTCGATGTAGAAACCGGTGAACTTTGGGGAACTATTGCTGAAAATGAGTTTTCAAATAAGAAATCTCACTTTCTCATTAATACCCCATCAAGTGAAGTCAGTGTAAAAGGAGCTATTCTCAATCTTTCGGTTGAAACAGATGACATTCTTCGTGTTTCGCGTGGGAAAACAACTCTTCGGGCAAAAAACTCCAGTGGAGAAAGAAGTGATCCCCTGGAAGTAACTATTGGACAACAAATTTTGATCGATGATGCCGCAAAAGAATTGTTCTTTACCGATGATGCCGCAAAAGCAATTGAACATATTGATCCTGCTTTTGAAGAATCTGAATGGAATTTAAAAAACCTAGAACTGTTTAGTCCCCAGGAAGCCGCTACAATTCGTCATCGTATTGAGCGTTCCGCCTCTCCTGTAGAACAGGATCCCAGTAAAAACGGACTTAATTCTCCCACTATTGAGTCTCCCCTGGCAGGATCTATAATCCCTGCCGCAGAAGATATGTTAAAACTTGAAGGAGTTGCTCCTCTAGATGCTTATCGCATTAGTGTAAATGGATACATTCTTACGAAATTTCAGCCAGGTGATCGAAAATGGTCCTATTTCGCGAGTAAGAAATTTGGAACCCTTGTTCCGGGAAAAAACACTTTCTCCGTAATTTCTATTTCACGAGATGGTCAAGAATCAACTCCATCAACAGTAGAGATTACGTATAATGCTACAAATGATCCTGTCGTTGTGGCAGAATCAACTTCCGATTTCCCTGTTCCAGTAATTCGATTTCCTTCTCTGGTTGATAAAACACATGCTTTTCCTACCAACGAACCCATCCTTAGTATTACGGGAATTGTTGATCCACGAACTATCGCCGTAGAAGTAAATGGATTTCGCTTAAAAAAATTCCAACCCGGAGATACGACATGGAAATATACTGCTAATGCAAATTACGAAAACATGGTCATAGGCGAAAACACTTATACTGTTGTTGCTATCGGACCAGGAGACGAAAAATCATCTACCTCGATTCGCGTAAATTACACTCCAAAATAACGTGCAGTTTTTCAGCTATTCGGATTCAGTCGCCAAACAGTGGGATGATTTTGTATTAAAATCTGAACGTGGATCTGTGCATCAAGTGTCTGTCTGGAAATCCTTTCAAGAAACTATTCCTGGTCGAAGTCCGGTGAAGGGCTGGGGAATGCGAAATGAAAAAGGCGACATTGTGGCAACAACATTTGTCGTTGGAATGGATACCGGGTTTATGGGGAAAAAATGGTGGTACTCCGCACGCGGACCAGTATTCAACGATGAAAAAAACGGGCTAGCTCTCCTTAAGCACGTCGTAAAACAGCTAAAAAAAGAAGGAGGCCTTTTCTGGAGATTTGATCCATATGTGGAAAACAAGACCGGTCTCGAAATCGGTATCCCTACGGCGCAAAATTATCAACCAACCGACACTCTCGTTCTTGACCTCACGCAACCGAACGATCAACTTCTCACGGAAATGAAACGCAAAGGTCGTTATAACATTAATTTGGCACAAAAGAAGGGAGTAACGTGTGTAAAAATTGAAGGATCAAAAGTAAGCGAAAAAGATCTCACTGATTTCTGGGGTCTTAATAGTGAAACTACAAATCGAGATGCTTTTTCTGGACATGAAAAAGAATATTATCGGAATTTTTTGAAACTTGTCGCACCATATGCAGACCTGTTCTTTGCCGTGGCAGAAGATGGGACACGTATCGCGGCCGCAATTTCAACGTTCACAGGAGACAGTGCTATTTATTATTTCGGTGCTTCAACCTCTGACTCAAATTATAGAAACTTAATGGCTCCATATGTATTGCAGTGGACAATGATTCAAGAGGCAAGAGAAAGAGGATGTACGACGTACGATTTCCTTGGAATTGCCCCTGAAAACGACCCCAAGCACACCTATGCAGGAATTTCGGAATTCAAGTGGAAATTCGGAGGCATGCGAAAAACATTCGCTCCGGGAAGAGAAGTTGTGTTTAACAAATTCTGGTACGCACTGTACCGTGTAGCGAAAAAACTGTTTTAAATTTGAAGTTTGTAGATTGCAAATTGAAGATTTAAGTTTTTAAGCGCTAGCGCTTAAAAATTTTTCTTTGTCTGTCATATAATTTCCTTCTCCTGGAAGATATTTTGTGGATGAAAGAGCCAAAACAACAGCATCTGAAGAAAAATTCCGCAGCTCATGCCAGCATCCTGTCCGCACCAAAACACCTTTTGTTTGTGAATCAAGCATGATTTCCTGGTCTCCTGAACCATCATTGACCAACAATGTAACCGATCCACTCGTAACCAAGAAAATCTCTTCTTCCACGACATGTGCATGTCCTCCTCGAGTAGATCCTTCTGTAGCAGTTACCAGATATACTCGCTGTGGCAGGAAAGGCAGGGTATCGAATTCAAACGGAACGAGCGTTCCTCGCTCATCTGCAAATTCTGGAAACGAAAGAATTTCATGTTTTTTCACAAGGCGAGAGTACGAATTTTTGGAGAGAATGCCAAATTTTTCAAGAAAAATTGCATATCTTCCTTTTTTCTGTGAAAATACTGAGTGAATAAAAACACATGAAAAAGATTCTTCTCGGTTTCATTCTCTTTCTGCCTCTAATGGCGTCCGCAACTACTACCTTCCCTTCATCGGGGATTGATTATGATACTTCCACGATAACCATCGATGGTCCATCCGGAGCAATTTGTTTAGGGGTAAATATTTCTGCTGGACACAGTTTTTCATTAACCCAATTAGGTTTTACTGCTGCAAAACACCTTATCGATAATTTTGGAAACTGGAATGTCTCTGGAAACCGATGTTTTCAATCGATAGAAAATGCGGATGGGAATGAGGGTGAGGGAGTGTATGTTCTTGACATTGAGATTAAAGATAATGCAGGAAACACTTTTACTCTTCCTTCGTCTCAAGTATTTAATATCACGTCTGCTACTCCTGATGTGGATACTTCTTCTTTTGCTGTTGAGTGTGGCGTTGCAACTGCTAACAATGAAGATAATTGTGATATAACACTTGCTTTAGTTGATAAATTTGGAAATAATGTCCTGCAAGATATGCTCGATGTAAAGATATATACTCCTGATGATGAAGCGTCTGACGACGCAAACATAAGCACTAAATTTCGTTCAGGATTGCGTGTTAACGGAACTACTCTTCTCTCTTCCTCCTTTGCTACTGCTTTCCATTGGTACTTCGCGAATCCACCCGAGCTAAGTCTCACTGCATTAGCTCCAAGCATTAAACAAGTGCCAATAAACATAGGAACAGGACCATATTTTCTTTCTACTGTCGTGTCACGAGATATTGATTTTAAGCTTAGGGATGTCAAAGAAATAAATACTGACGGATCTGTCTCATTATCCAGTATTCCGGATTTAACAGTCGATGCTAGTCTTCGATTTAATGTTCCTCTTGAAATCCTTCCTGGATTTACTGACTCAAACATTACTTTATTTTCAAATGTTAAAATGAATAATGTGCTCAAAAACGTAGACGATTCCACGAAGATTACTGGTCTCACTAGTCTCGAGAGTACTTTTGAAAGCATTTCTGAGCATGAGTTTTATGATGAGCTGTTACCACCAGCTGTTTTACCTTCTCTTCCAGCGGAAAATTTAGATACTACTTTCACTTTCTCACTTGGGGAGGTTACGGAAGGCGAAGAGAAACTTATAACAAAACAGATATGGCCTGGTCCTAATTCTTCTACTACTGCAGAAACTATTTCCCTTATTACTACTGCAAGCTACGTTCTTGAGGGCCAAACAATAAAATATCCAGCTGGTGCCATTGGAGCACTTATTGAAGAGAAGCTCATTGATGCTAATCTTACGGCTCCATACCCTACTATTGTTGGATGGAATGTGAATGGAGTAGGCACAAAAAATATTGGCATGAGTGTTGAAGGAATAGTCTCTGGAAATACGGATCAAATGTATTTAGTAGGAGGAGATGATAACCAAATAACCGCTATCTCAAGTCTTCACTCAATGGATATCCGTGAAGAAATTATAAAAAATGGATATCGACTTGTTCGAAATGCTACAGATATAAAGACTACTGCATTAGCTTTTGACTGGAATGATTTCAGCACACAAGATGTTGTTGTCGTTGATTTATCCGACCAAATTGGTGCGCCGGATACGACTCTTACTTTAACCGCAGACACTCTTCCTACGGGGAAAAATACGCTTATTGTGTTAAATGGAAATGTCCTTATTCCTGGGGATCTTACCTATGCTACTGCTGCTGATTCTTTTGGACTTATTCTCTTGCGAGACGAAGCGGGACCAGAACCCCTTCTCGGGAATATATTTGTAGGATCAGCTGTAAAAGAATTAAATGGAACACTCTTTGCTGATGGAGCATTCTTTAGTGGAAATAGTGTCTCTTTGGCAAATGCCAATACCAATGCAGGTGGATCTCGATCAAATCAACTGCTTCTCGTGGGTACGCTATTTGCAAAAAATACCATTGGAGGATCTCGTCGCACAGACACCGCCACTAATGGCTTATTTACTCCTTGGGGAATTGATATCCCAGGAGCAATAGCACAAAGGTATGACCTTCATAACGTGCGAACATATGATCCTGACGTTGATACTGGTTGTGCAGAAATTTCTGCTGGAGTTTGTGATCCCAATGATGCCGCCTTTGTTCTTCGCGTAGATGGAAAAATCACACTGGATCCACCTCCGGGATTCCTTACGAAGAACACACACTAAGAAATATATAGAAACTATAAAAAAGCGTTGTCCGATGACAACGCTTTTTTTAATCCAAATTCAAAATTCTATTTCCGTAACCACTCACACATAGTTTGTACCATGACTCCTGTTGCTCCACGTGGAGCCAGCTCGTCACCACTTGTTTCATGATAAGCTGTCCCGGCCATGTCACAATGAATCCACGGAGTATTCTGTACAAAGTTTTCAAGAAAAGCTCCTCCCATAGATGATCCTGCACTCACGCCAGCAGTCCAACACTGCAGGTCCGCAATTTCTGCTTTTATTTTTTCACGAAAAAGTGGAATAATTGGTAATTCCCATACAAGCTCGTCTCGTGATTTTGCTGCATGAGAAACTGTTTTTAATAATTCTGAATTATTCGTCATCAGTGCTGTTATCTCATATCCCATCGCCGCAATACACGCCCCTGTAAGGGTGGCAAAATCAATTATTTTCGCTGGTTTGTGCTTGGTCACCACATGATGCAAACAATCGGCTAAAACCAATCGTCCCTCAGCATCTGTATTGGTTACTTCACAGGTTTGTCCGTTTCCCATCGTAATAACATCTCCTGGACGAAATGCTCCCCCAGAAATCATATTCTCTACCGCTCCAATCACTCCTATTACATGCGCTTTGGGCTGCTGATCGGCGAGCCACTGAAATATTCCCAAAACCGTTGCCGCTCCTGCCATATCACTATGCATTGCTTCGATGTGTTTTGTTGGTTTCAAATTATATCCTCCTGAATCAAAACACACTCCTTTTCCTACCAATGCGGTAGGTTTGTCTTTTGATCCTTTGTATTCCAAGAGAATCATTCGTGCAGGAATATCTGATCCCTGAGCTACACCAAGAATCCCTCCCATTTTTAATTTCTCTAATTTCTTTTTATCCAAAACAGTTATCGATATATTTTTCCCTTTTGCTACTTTTCGTGCAGATTTTTCTAGATCCGCAGGAGTCATGTGTCCCGCCGGAAGATTTACTAAATCTCGCGTAAAAACTACTGCTTCTGCGAGAGCTGTTTCGTATTTCACATCAGCCGAAGAAATTTTTGTACGAGAGCAAATCGTAAGTGATTCAATCGTAATTCTCTCCTTGATGTCTCCTAATTTGAATTCATATGCTCCTGCTGCCACACCTGAAGTAACCGCTTTGTAATCAAGGGTATCAATAAGCGCAAATGAAACTTTTTTTACTTTTAGTTTTTTAAGGGCTCGAATAGCAATTCCTGCTCCTCGACGAGTTTCGTCTGTATTTTTTTCATCCCCAACACCCACAAGAATACATTTTTTTATTCCTTTTTTTGTTGGAAAAATCTGCAACACCTCATTCTTTTTCCCCGTAAAATCTCCCTCTTTCATTCGAAGAGAAATTTCTGTAACTATTTCCGTGGGAAGTACCCCACTCAATAATTTTTTTAGAGCCGGAGAAAACTTTTTCTCTGGAACGAGTATAGCGACGGCATCTGCTGCAATGAATTTAGTGGTAGCACGGATTTTCATGTTTTTTATTTGAGTAAATTTTCTCGAGAAGTGTACGCTAGGTTTATCATTTTGAAAAATTTAAAATCTTTTCTCTCTTATAACGCCCCCTAACCCCCTCTTACATTAAGAGAGGGAACAAAAAATCCAAATTTAAAATTTGAAGTTTGTAGATTGTAGTTTGGAGCGAATGCGTCAGCATTCGCGACTATATCGCTTCCCAAAAAATCTGATCGGGAAGCCGCAAATCGATATGATCAAACCTATCGGTATAAAGCTTGATTTTCTTTTCTGCTGCTTGAAGTTTCTGGAGTTGTTCCTCTATGGGATAAGATAAATCAATCCAAATCACCATCCCGTCCCGAGAAACAATATGTAATTCGTTAGCCTCTAATAGAATTTCTACTGAATTAATGGGGAGCCGTAAATCCGTATCCAAAAACCCTTCTGCTTCATCTATTTGTTGTAATTGCTCTGCTGTAAGAACACGTTCCCGAAGAATCATTGGTTCTTGTCGTTGATGAATTTTTATAACAGGCAACCCTTCAATGGATTGCGTTTGCAAAACAATTCCGTTTTCAGAAATAACAGAAAAATTCGCCGTTTCTGTGTTAAAAATATTATACATTGGTTTTGCCGCCCCAACCTGAATGATTAATGAACGAGGCCAATCTTCCGTAATTTCAATATCACGAAGCTCTGGCATTGTTTCTGTGAGAGCTGCAATAATATCCGAATGACGCAGGAAAATGAGATTCGTTCCGTGAAACGTTTGTAATTTTTCCTCTACTAAAACTGAATCCACAAACGGACTGCTCCGTTCAACCGTAAATGTGTTGACCTTGAACAGCGGACTCAATACGGCTATTCCTACGAAAAATGCCATCCCCGCGCAAGCAATAATACCCCATGTTGAAAATGTCTTAAACGGAATATTTCTAAACCATGAAGGTAACGGCATCTTGCGACGCAATCGACGCACCGAACTCTGTCGACGACCATTGGTCGTATCGATCATTAACGCTCGGCGTCGAGCGCGAGAAGTGCGACGCATTAGGGTTGAGCAAAGAAATAATGTATTGAGGACATGAGAATTCCGATTCGAAGTCGAGAAACAAATGCATTGTTATATTGTGCATATGACAATGACTTTGTGACGAAGAAATCGGACTGGAAAATCATGAGATAAAAATATTATTTTTTTATGAAACCCTCAAACTTTCATAATATCTTCTTCTTTTTTCTTGGAAATCTCTTCCACTTCTTTATTCGCTGTATCAATAATTTCTTGTATTTCTTTTTCCAAAGACTTTTGTGCATCTTCAGACAAATCTTCATCTGATTTCGCTTTTTTCATTGAGTCTTGACGAACATTTCGAAGCGTGATTTTGGCTTTCTCTGCTTCTTCATGAACAATCTTTACGAGTTTTTTACGACGATCTTCTGTCATCGGTGGCACGGGCAAAAGGATATGTTCTCCCATGTTCTGTGGAGAGATTCCAATATCTGCCAAAAGAATCGCTTTCTCAATAGCTCCCACTATAGATTTATCCCATGGCTCCACCCGCAAAGTCGTTGCATCTGGACATGTAACCGTGGCTACGTTCTTAATCGGCATCATTGCTCCATAACTCTCAACCTGAATATCATCAATAATGGAGGCACTTGCTCGACCCGCCTGAAGCCCTGAATACACCTGTTTTAGGTGATCAAGCGCATTAGAAGTTGTTGTTTTTAGTACAGAAATCATTATAAAAAAAATTAAAATCCGTTCGCATTGTAGAGGAGTGCCCGGGCTTTAGAAAGTATTTTTTAAGAACAATCGCTAACGCTCCATTCTTCAATTTTCAAACTACAAACTGCAAAGTCGCTATCGCTTCAGTGTTCAAACTGCAAACTTCAAACTACAAATAAGGAATTCTTGTTATTCCCTCTCTTAATGTAAGAGGGGTTTAGGGGGCGTTATTTTTTGTAAACCGGAGTTTGTAAATGGGACTCCATGTTTGAAGTTTGAAGATTGAAATTTGTAGATTTAAACAAGACCTCACTTCAACATCTCCAATATCTCCCGCGCAATAACTCGATCATCAAACTCAATAACCTGTTTCCCAATCGTTTGAGTTTTCTCGTGTCCTCTTCCTGCAATGAGCACAGTGTCTCCTTTTTGCGCAGTATATAATGCATATCGAATCGCTTCATATCGATCTTCTATTTCAAAAAACCGATCTCCTTCCTCACGTCCAACATATCGTCGTGCATGTTTTGCAATCTTCTTTGGGTTGTCTTTGTATGGATCATCCGTGGTCAAAATAAATTCATCCGATAATTCCGCAATTATCTGTGCTGACTCTCCCCAATTGGAGGCCGCACGACCACCAGCTCCTCCCCATACCGTAATAATTCGTCCTGGAGTAATGGGTCGTAGCGACGATAAAACAGCTTTCAGTGCCGAAGGCTTGTAAGAAAAATCCACAATCGCAGCGAAATCTTGTCCCATATCGATAGACTCCAAACGACCGGGAATAGAAACAAATTTCTTCAGCGCTCGTTGGACATTCGTCATCGAAATCTTGGTTGATTGGGCTACGGCAATCGCCGTCATGAGGTTTTCCAAATTATGTCGCCCCACAATACGTGCTGTCATATCTGATTCGAAATTGGGTGCGCGGAGAAAAAACTCAGTATGGTCTGAAAAAAACTGTAACTTGGAGGGACGTACATCTGCATTTTCTCGAAGAGCGAATGTCCATGTTCGATCCGATACCTCTTCTTGGAACAAGGGAATATTATCGTCATCATTATTGAGAACCATTTGCTTGAGAATCCCTGGTTTTCTCTTGCTACTATTGAGTCCTTTGAAGAGTCTCAATTTGGTCTGAAGATAGTCGGTAAATGTCTCATGATAATCCAAATGCTCTCCATCAAATAAGTTCGTTAACACGGCTGTATCAAAACTAATTCCCCATACACGATTTTGGTCTAATGCATGAGAAGACACTTCCAGTACCACCGAATCACATTTGGCTCGCACCATCTGTCGCAACATTTTTTGTGTTTTCCAGGGACTTAATGTCGTTCGTAATGTTGTGTTTGGGATTGTTTTTGATCCTATATGGAACTGAATTGTCCCAATCGCACCACAAGTATGACCTGCGTTCTGAAGAAGAAAATGAATCATTTCAACCGTTGTTGATTTTCCAGATGTCCCCGTAACACCAATAACACGCATTTTGTTCCCCGGAAATCCGTATAAAATTGCTGCTAGAACAGCTGATATTTTGTGATACATCAGTCGCAATTTTGAGCGTTCTGGTATAAGGGTCCGAAGCAATTTCATCATCACGAGAATTGTAACATAAAAAAAAGAGCTGCGTTGGAAACAGCTCTTTTGCTCTACAGAATTTTGAACTTACCAAATGGGGGACTTAACAACCACTATATCCTTCTGTTGCCATATTCTTCCATGGCAACAATATATGGTTTGGCATATTGATCATTCCCCGCAGGAACCCATTTTTCAAGATCTTTGTTCCAATACACATCTAGAAACTCTCCATAACGTCCAGGTTCTTGTCCATCCGTACGATAGATTCGTAAGTAGCCTCTTTTGCCTACTATGTTCGACTTCACGCTTACCAGCCAATACAACATACTGTCTCTTCTGATAGTGTCACATCTCCCAATGTGAAGTTCCAATGGAAATCCTAAAGCTTCAATCTTCTTCAAGATTGAAGAAGTGTACGACTCTTCAGGGTTGGTCAGCCCTTGTGTTTCTTGATCAAAAACAACCGTTTTCCCAACATACCCTTTTGCTATGCTGCCATCTTTATTTTTTGTCTTAGCAACAACGTGATCTAAGGAAGTGTATTCCTCTAAAATCCCAGGAACTAAAAATAGAGAATAGAAAACTATGAACGCAATAACCCCTGCTATAAGCATCCAATTCTTAACGATTCCCCCAAATAAATTTTTCATAAAACCTCCGATTTTAAGTTAATAATTTTTTCAAAGAACAAAATTCTGCCAATCACGACAGAATTTTGAACACAACATGGTTCAAAATCACATACGTGACTTCTCTGCTAGCTTAGGCTGTTTTGAGAAAGTGTCAAGAGGTTGGGTCAAAAGACTCGCTTTTCTCCAGCATCTATGATACTTTCCGCGCGATGAATAAAAATCTCCCGATTGTAGCCATAATTGGTCGCCCAAATGTGGGAAAATCTACTCTTTTCAACACGTTTGTTGGGGAACGTCGTGCTATTGTTTCGAGTATCGCTGGAACTACTCGCGACTCGCTTGCCGAGCGTGTTCACGGAGATTTATATGACTTTCTTATTGTCGATACAGCGGGACTCACTGATGATGGAGGGGATTCTCTCGAAGCGGAAATTCAGCAACAAGCCGAACTGGCTTTGTCCCAGGCTGATATCGTAGTTTTTATGCTTGATGGACGAGCGGAATTAACAAAAGATGATCACGATCTTGCAAAACGAATGCGAGAATCAAAGACGCCAGTAATTTTTTGTATGAATAAACTTGATGATGGAGTAATCCGAAATTGGGACGCTCTTCAGCTTGGTCTAGGAGAACCTATTCCTCTTTCGGCTCTGAACTATGCCGGACGTGAAACACTTACTGATGCTATTGAAAAAGAACTCGGAGACGCTGGGTTCCAGCCAGAAGCCGCTCGAATCGAAGAAGAAGATCCCGATACTATAAAAGTTGCTTTTATTGGACGTCCAAATGTAGGAAAGTCCTCATTATTTAATTCATTAATCGGAACACAACGAAGTGTGGTCTCAGAACGAGCCGGAACAACAAGAGACACGATTGATACCGATTTGCAAGTAGATGGCAACAAGTTCCTCCTCCTAGATACAGCCGGACTTCGGCGTCCAGGGAAGGTGGGGAAACAAATGGAGTTTTGGAGTAGCGTGCGAACACGTCATGCTATCGAACGATCTGATGTTTGTGCTGTTCTTATTGACGCCATTGATGGAATTACACACCAAGACCTCTCAATTCTAGGGGAAGCAGTAGATGCGGGAAAAGGAATTATTTTATGTGTGAATAAATTTGATTTGGCACGAGACCGAGCCAAGCAAGATGATGAAACCGATGATCGCGATCTTTCTGAAGTTCCGATGTGGGGAGAAGATATTGATAAAATTCGTGATAAGTATCTCAAATACCTGACAAAAAAAGTAAAATTTCTTCCGTGGGTGCCTGTTTTGTTCTTTTCAGCAAAGACAGGACGTGGGACAAAAGATTTATTTAAAAGTGCCACAGAGGTAAAAGCAGAACGCCAAAAACGTATTCCTACGGCAGACCTGAACCGAATTCTTCCTGAGATTTTCTTCAGTCATGTCAAACCGTCTGTAGGAACCAAGGTAGGAAAGCTAAAATACTGTTCGCAAGTAACCAGCAGTCCTCCAAAATTCATATTTCACGTAAATAACACTGAAGCATTCCATTTCTCTTACGAGAGATATTTGGAAAACCAATTACGCGAACGATACGGATTCTTCGGAACACCGATTCGCATTGAATTACGTGACTCTATGGGAGATAGAAAATAAAAAAAAGAATTTTTTTATTTTCTCAAACTACAAATATCAAACTTCAAACTACAAATTTGGAGTTCTTTTATTACCTCCCCCTCTTGGTGTAAGAGGGGGATTGAGGGGGCGTTATTTTTCTTCAAATCTCAAACACCTGCACATCGCCATCAAACTGAGCGAAATGTTCTCCGTGCGTTGTCGTAAAAAACACCTGCGAGTCCTTGCAGAGTGTCTCAAGTGCTGCCTGACGATCTGCATCCAGTTCTGAAAAACAATCATCTAAGAGAAGAATCGGGACCACTCCCAATTGTTCACTCAAATGATTTTTCTGCGCTGCCAATAATGCCAGTAACACCGATCTCTCCTCTCCTCGGCTCGCGGTAGCCAGCAGCGGACGATTGCGAAGTGTAAACACGAAATCATCACGATGTGGCCCCAGGAAACTCTTCCGAGCAGCGCATTCGCGAGCAAAATTATGACGAAAGAAATCACGCACTCCTTCTGACGTTGGTTCATATATTTCAGGTGTGTGCAGCCGTACAGTAATAGGATCTGGGGCTCCAGAAATATCCGACAATTGTTGCTGCAGTGGCTCGGTTAACGCCGCCAGAAACGCTGTTCGTTCTCGCCAAATCTCAGGAATCACTTCTGCCAGAATTTCGTTCCAGGGTTGTATTTCTTCCAAACCCGGGTTCGAACCCGGGATCACCTCTTCCATCTGCCGGAGTAATGCATTCTTCTGCCTGGTTGCTTTATCCGCACGAGACAGGTTCTCCCTATACACAGGAGACAATTGTGAGAGCACTCGATCAAAGAACTTTTGTCGTTCTCGTTTTGCCCCAGCAAAAAGATGTAAATGTTCTGGAGCAAATAAAAGCGTCGGAATTTGTCCAAAAAATTTCTTCCGCGTCATTTTTTTATCATTTCGAGCAAATGTTCGACTTTGGGGTTGGATTTGAATTTTAAAATGGTCATCAGTGTCTGTCGTCGCTTGAATCTGCGCGGATGCTTCCCCATTCCGGATCAGGTCAGAAGACAATGTCTCCCGCCAACTTTTCCCCACACTCAAGATCGAAATCGCTTCCAATATATTCGTTTTCCCTTTCCCATTTCCTCCCACGAAAACCACTATATCTTTATCAAACGCAAACGTCTGTTCTGTATGATTTCTGAAATCGTGGAGGGTAAGCGTTCGGAGGGTCATCACCGGTATTCTAAACCAGAGACCGGTCTCTATCAAATCGAGACCGGTCTCTTCCATCTCACTCAAACCCAGGATCAAATTCAGGATCCAGTTTCACGTATTCCATTGCCGGGAAATCCGCTGTCTCAGTCGCTCCCGCCCACGCCCAATCGCGAATATCCTCCACTATTCCATGTTTCACTGCGTTATGACGAATATAGTATGCCACCTGTGCCAGATACTTTTCATCTGTTATTTCTTTTGCTTTAAATCGTCCTTCAAAAACAGGTCCCTTTTTTCCCTGTTTCACTGATTCTTTATACTTTGAATTGAAATACATCGCATATGCTTGCTGAATTTTACGCATAAAATCCGATATTGCAGAACCTGAGTCCGGACTTGACGTATTCCTCGCCCTATTCAAGTCCGGACTCGGTTTCGGCTCTAACCCAGTCTCTCTCTCCGACAACAAAAAATGAAAATGATTCGGCAAAAAACACCACACATGAATCTGTATATATTTATATTCTTCTTTGTATCGAATAATTGTATTCCCAAATCGCTCAAAATCTTTTTCAGAAAAAAAGAGTTGTTGCTTATTACAACCACGATTGTAAACGTGATAATATGTTTCTTTTTGAAAGCGAAACGGACGAAACCCCATAGATAAACAAGAGACCGGTCTGTGCAAAGAATATTTATAACAAGACCGGTCTCTGTTTTCAACTATGCCAAGAACTAAGGAAGAACACAATCCTCAACTTTCATTGAATTTTAATAAAGAGGGGGAGACGTTCAAGTCCGGACTCGGGCTCAACGGGCTCAACCTCCAAACCGAGTCCGGACTCGGTTTGGCGACTCGGTTTGGCGAACTTCGGTTTCGAGACCGGTCTCTCCTCAAAACGGTCTCTCCTCAAAAAAAGCCCCAGGTTCTTTCGAACCCAGGGCTTTCTACATTTCTTTCATCTTCCCCTGACTCCCCCTCTTGATATAAGAGGGGGTTGGGGGGCGTTATATTTCTTACTCCTTATCAATTCAAACAATTCAAACCTAACTATTAGTCCATAGACATAGTAGTTGGTGTTGTGTCTGGTTTGATTAGGTAACCATTCATAAAGTCGTCTGCACCACTTGATGACTCATCTGCCCAGATAATATTACCTGTAGCAACTGCTGCAGCCGTTCCTGGTGCAGATGCATGTGCAGCTAAGTCTTCTTTCATCTCTACTGAAGTAGAGTAAGTTGCCGCTACTCCAGAGACATTTCCTTTAAGGATAAATGTCTTGCTCGTTCCTGCTGAAATTAGCAATTCTCCGAAGTCTGCTGAAACAACTGTTCCAACATCGTTGGCTGCTGTATTAGCAACGGTTGGAGCTACATTAATCGTTCCCGCCATAGTAGGAAGAGTAAGAGCAACCGGTGTACCTGCGACAGCAGCTGTAATAGTAATTACGTTAGTACTAACAGTTGCAGTAGCAACTCCTGCCTCAGCAGCAATAGCTGTGGCTAGAACTCCCATAGTTGTAGCGTGATCAGAGGCCCATGCTCCTGAAGAACATAGAACTCCGTCAACCGTCAAAGTCATTACCTCATCAGTACTTGTTCCTGAAACAGTATAAGTATCAGTCTGAGCCGTTCCTCCGGCTGAAGTAACTACAGCATATGTTTTTCCTGAATCAGAAGCGTCTTCTATTTCAGCGAATGGCATCGCAACACCACTTGTTTTAGTAATATCCATAGATAATTTGTCCAATTTAATATCTCCAGCAGTATCTGCTGTAACCATAAATCGGTACAACTCCTGTCCATTTCCATTTACCAATGTAGTGGTTGATGGCGCTACTCGATCAACTGAAGGTCGAGATCGGTAAGCAATGAAGTTTTCTCCCACTGCTGTTCCCCAGTATGGAGATGCAGGAACAGTAATATCTGTTCCAGTTGCAGCTGTAAGAGCTTCAATTCCTCTTGTTGTATGTCCTGTATTACTTGTATCTAGGTCAAGGTTAAGTAATTTACCAGTCATAGTTACGTCTGTAATATCTCGCACATCAACCTTAATGGTTACAAATGTTGAACTGTCTTTTGGAACAGCGATACGATCCTGATTAGCGAGTTCAAAGTGAAGAACATCGCTTGCATTCATCTGTTTCGTCTGTACCAATTGTCCAGCTTCGTTGTACAATTTGAAGTCCGCTCGTGGACCAAATGTAGATGCTGAAACGTTCTTAAAGTAGAAATCTTTAATTTGTACTTCATCGTCATCTGCAGCCAATCGAACTTTCAATACTGCGACATCATCAGTTCCTGCAACCAAAATGTCTGAAGAAAGATCATTAAGTCCTGAAACAGTAAGTGTTCCACTTGCAACAAGTGAGAATGTAGACCCCGTTAATGTAGTTGGAGCCATTACAACTGTCTGTCCGTTCTCTACGTTGTCAGCGTCAACCGCTGTAATATCAACATGAATGTTGTGCGTTAATGTAACAACGTCGGTAGCCAATGGCAAGTTAGCCGAAGCAAAGTTTGTCGTCATAGTAACTTGTGTAGCTGAATCAACAGTAAGAATTGTACGCGTTAACGTTGTAGCTGCTGTTGTTTCTGCAATTGTAACTATATCTCCAATTGCCATTCCAGCAGAACTTACTACTGCCAATGTAGCAACTCCATTAGCTGCTGGTGTTCCAGCTCCTGCTGTTGTTGCAACAGCTGTTGCTACAACTTCGCTTGTGTTAATCACAACTGCGAATTCTTTCTGACCTGCTGATGGAATAACCACTGACAAGTCATTAAATGTAGCTGTACCAGCTGTAATGTGCAAGTTTTTGCTTGAACCCTGCTGAAATCCATCTACGAAGATTGCTGCAGTATAGTTTCCGTATGCATCAGCACTTCCTGTAGCAGTACCTAGGATACTAACTGAAGTAACATTTACGTCACCTGAGTCGTTGTTATCCAATACAAACTCTAGGAATGTAACATCATCCAATCCAGCAACGATAGTCTCTGCTGAGAATCCGTCTGTTTTGGTAATCTGTAATGCAGATACTGTAATCTCTACTCTTGAAGCTGTTGCTGTTCCAAGCAATTGAGTTGTTGGAACTTGATCTCCTGTAGAAATATACTCTGGTGAAGCAAAATCTGCTGAATTAACAGTAAATTTGATCCATGAGGTTGTTGATGCTCCGTCCTGAATATTCAATACCAATTTCAAGATTGATGCTCCTACGATTTCAAACGTTGTATCGTAAGTAAGTTTGTGGTGTGTTGCATCGGCACCTGCTGTCATTGCGTTCTCACTGTCAATCAAACTGTCGTTCAAGAACAATCGGTAGTTATTGAATGACAAATTAGCTCCCGCTAATGTGTCTGTTAGTGGTGATATTGCGCTTATGGATGTTTCTGCATCCAAAGTAACTCCGTCAACCAACAATGGCTGGTCAACAATAATTCGTGCAGTCATTGCAACAACATCGTTTGATCCTGGTGCATACTGCTGGTTACCCAATGATGATGGGTCTCGTGAAACGTTCAAGTCTCCTGAGTCGATTTCATATGCTTTCAAACGAGCATAATTATCTTCTGCATCACTGTTGGCAACAATTGTTCCACAGTTAGCTGTTGCAGTACCACTAAGCTCTATACATTTGTCTGAAGTAGTTTTTACTCCAAATGCTGTACCGATCTCAATAGCTACAATGTCTTCGAAGTTATCTACTTTGAAGTTAATAGTGTCTCCTTTCTCTGCTGAAACAATATCAGCTCGGACTGAGAAGATTCGTGAGTCTCCATCCTCAATGATGTATCCTCCAGTAACTCCGTTGTCCAATCGGAAAGTGATGTAATCACCGTCCATGATAGACTCTGCAGATACCTGCTCTCCACTTACGTAGAGGGCAACGTCCTCAAGTACATCTTCTAGTTCAGCTGTACCATCGTTTTTGAAAGTAACAGCTCGAAGCTCGATGTCTTTGTTTGTTGATGACTCGTTCAACATTCGGAATTTTCCGATCTCGATGAATTGGTCTCCAACGTCGATAGTTGTATCTGATCCTAATACTCCGAAATCAATTTCAGATACTTTATAGTCAGCTACTTCCATCTCTTCTCCCTCGATTGGGAAATCTCCTACTACGTTCATAGCAGTAGATGCTACGTCGTCTGCAGAAACCAAAGCCAATCGGTTGTGGTGTCCTATGTTGTGGTCATTTCCTGCCCCTACAACATATTTAGCAGATGCTACTACGTCAGCTACCAATGTCTGTCCCGCAGGAACGACAATCGGTGGGTTGAAACGAAGTTCAACTACGTCATCGTTGTTAATTGATTTGTCGTTTCCTACTTTGAAACCATCAATTTCCATCCATACGTTTTTGAAGTCATCGTTGTCACCAAGTCCAAGACGAGTAAACGTAACAGAAGAAACTTCTACGTCTGCGTCGTCTGATGCCATGAGTTCAATAGTTGTATATGGAACTGATGTAGCATTGTATGGAACGTTTGTTCCTCGTGGTGTCTCGTATGAAAGAGATACCTCAAGTGTTCCTTCTGCTGGACCGTATGGTGTAGATACTACAAGCAATCCGTCATAAACGATTTTTGCAGTTTCTGCACGATTAACTGATTTTGCTCCTCCGAATGTTCCGTCAGCGTAACCACGCATAAGATCGTAGTTATATGCTGTCTCAACATAATCGAAGAACCAATCGCTTGATGATACGTCGTCGAAGTGGGGAGCACCAGTGATGTCCAAGTCCAATTCGAGAGCGTTTACTACCATCTTAGCAATTTCAGCTCGGTTGATTCCGTTTCCTGGACGAAAGTCTCCGTCTGGGTATCCGTCAATCCAACCGTAGTTGTACATAGTCTCGACGTAGTCGTAGTACCATGCGTCTTCAGCTACATCTGGGAAATGAGCTCCTCCAGTTGTGTCGAAGTCAACTCCTGATGCAAGTGTGATAATCTTAGCTACTTCTGCACGGTTCAATTGTCGCGCTGGCGCGAATGTTCCGTCATCGTTACCTCCGAGGATGTCTAGTGCGACAAGCTCTTCGATAGCTTCAGTAGCCCATGTAGGAATATCTGCTGCGTCTGTAAAGTCTAGACTTGCAAATGTTGCTGCTGGAGCAACCATGAAAATCATTGCAGACAATGCAATCGCTGATATTCCCTTTTTCAAATGAGTAAATATATTCATTTTTCTAGGGTTATAAATAAGGGTGGGTTTATAATAAAATAGACCCGGCTTCTTCCCCGTCAAAACGCCAAATTCACCGATAGGACACCGCAAAAGTAGCGGAATCACCTCAGTGTTCTTTTTGTTTCTCTGGTATATAAAAAAGTTGAAAAAACTCTATATAAGGAAGCAATGACCAATCTATCAGCCATTCTTCTGTATTTTTTCTCTAGGAAAATAATTTCTCCCGGCCGTCGTATCAAAGATCCTGTTTTTTTGTCACTATCCCTCTCGGAGAGCGGGCGGAGAGCGCTTTACGGCCACAAGTCCACCAAACCACCGGGATCATACGAATTTTTGTGCAAAAGTCAATCTTTTTCACCCACATGAAACCAGTCACTTCTTCAAACGGAGAAAGGACTAAAGTGTTACAGGAATTTTGAGATAAATCTCAAAATTCTAAAACTACAATCTTCAGTCTTCAGACTACAGATATGGAATTTCATTATTTGCAGTTTGTCGTTTGTAAATTGAATAATAAATCCCCTAACCCGGGTTCGAAAAGTTCCAACTTTGTAGATTGTAGTTTGAAGTTTGTAGATTTAAGGCTGAATAACCTCTTTGAGCGCCCCCACCGCCTCCGCGCCTTCTTTGGCTCCTTCCTGAATCTTCTTTACCGACTCATTCAGATCCTGCAGGGCTGCTTTTGTTTCTTCATATTTTTTTCTCGCTTCAGCTATTTCCGCTTCAATCTCTACTTTTCTCTGCTCAAACAACGTCTTTTTTTCCGAAACAATATCTAGGAATTTCACTAATGCTTGCTCAACCGTGATGTCACCTGCTTTTTCTTGCTCAATTAATTTTTTTGTTTCGTCAAATTCTCCCTCGAGATGTGTTTTGACTTCCGTGTATTCTTCTTCTATCTGATCATATTTTTCCAAAAGCTCATCTCTTTGTAAAAAAAACAACGATTCCTCTATCACTGCTACATCTTGTCCTGTCAGATCTGCAATACTTCGTTGTGTCTGCAGTTTCCATTCTTGCCACTCTGTCGGATGCTGCACATAAGTCCACGTAAGAATCCCTGCAATTCCTATTAATAACGCAATAAGGACATGTTTCATTTCTGCAATAGCTCTTGAATATCTTGTCCCGAAAACGCTCGAAGAGCGCTCCCCACGCCACGTACTGTCTCAGGAGAAACGAGGTGTTTTCCCTGGCGATGTATAGATTTCTGTACTCTCTCTTTTTTTCGCTGAAAATCTCCTTTCGCTGTCAAAATCGAATGACATATTTCGCAATCCATTTCTAATATCAACTGTTTCTCATTTCCCACCAAAATATCATATTCCGCGTCGCATAATGGCGTACCACACCGTGGACATACTGCCTGCGAGAGAATCCGATCTGCGATTTGTGAATATAAAGAAAAATCCATTACGATAATTATAATCCAGTGTGTAGACTTTACAAATCAATTTCCCGGGAACAAGATTTCAAACCCGGGTTCGAACCCGGGTTTGAAAAAAAAACTATAAAAACCAAAACCTCGAGACCGGTCTCGAATTCCAACTTTGCAGTTTGTAGATTGTAGATTGAAGATTAGAGCGAAATATTTTTTAAGATTTCGCGACTATTTCTACAGGAAAATATATCTGATCACCCGCTCCTGTTTCATCAATAACTATCAATGAGATCCATTTTTCTCCCATTGTTCTCCATACATGTGAAACTCGAGGAGAACGAGACCCATGGTTGTAACGATAACGAGTACTGAGAAATGTTTCTCCTTGTGATATCTCTGTCGGATTTGCGTCAAAATCCCATATGAATCGTACCCCTCGTCCCGTACTTCCGCTCGCGTCGAATGTAAATATCGAACCCAGAACTCCCGCTCTTTGGGAAACAATCACTCTCGCTTTCACTTCCGGCATGGGCAATACTTCAACCGTTTTTTTCACCGTGGTTACATTCTTTCCTGCGTCTCGCAATTGCATACGAAGAGTTATTTTTCCTGGAGTGCTATACACCCAGTCTTGTCCTCCAACTCCACGAAAATCACTATCCCATAATCCATCATCATCCAGATCAAATCGAACCTGTGTTCGATGCCAATCATATTTCTGCGCTGTAGGAAACTGCGGGAAAAAACGTATTCGCTCTCCCACGTAAATATTTTCAACTGAATAAGCCAGTGCTGCTACTGGTTTTTCATTGCTTTCAACAAATATCCGACGCAATGTCTCTGAAATCACACTGTCTTCGTTTTGTACTTGTACACGAACAGAAAACTCTCCACCGCGATCATACACGTGTTCTGTGTAACTTTGAGTAGAAAAATGTGTATCCCATTCTCCATCATTATTGAAATCCCATCGATAAAGATACCGTTGTCCTATTCCTGAATACTGACGCAATCGAGCCGAAAACCGAATTCGATCACCCACTTCCACTAACACGTATTGTTGTGCATTCCGAATCGTCATCGCTCGCGGATTGGTTCTGTTTTGCAACGCAATCTCTATACGATAATCTGTCGGATCTTTTTTCACTTCTATCTCAGTTGTTGTTTCCTCACATCGAGGATTTGAGTGTCTCACGCACACACGAGTACGCACTTCGTGTTTCCCCGGAGAAGTAAATTTGTGTGTCGCTGTTTTTTTCCCAGGAAATCGCAACCACTGTTGCCCATCGAAGCTCCATTCAATCCATCCTCCCCGTGGCACACGAGCGGAAGAAGCATCAAAAGAAAACATTATTTTTTCACTAAACCCAGTCCGTCCAGGACGCACATCCACTATTGGCGCAACAATAGATGGGGATGTTATCTTTAAGGTTTCCCAGCTTGTTCGTGGAGATACACCACGAGTATTACTTGTTCTACGAGGCGCAATTCCTTTTATTTTCAAAATCTCATCATCAAAAAACCGTACTTCTGCTGTCGGAGAAGTTGTTGTTGCCCTGTCAAAAACATGCGTCACCAATTTCTGTCGCGAAAATCCCGTATCCCAATTTCCATCCGAATTGAAATCCCAACGCACTTCTACGTCTGTTGGATTATCAAACGATTGTAATGACAATTCTAACTGAAAATCAACGGGCTGCCCGACCTCCGTTGTAGGCTTTTCTACAGAAATCCATGCTCTGCGAGACCAAGTTGATAACACTTTTATCGAACGAAACGTTGACTGCAATTGTCCTGTTTTCACGTCACGAACCTGAAGATGAATACGCATACTTCCCGTATCCATTGGAGTAAATTTTTGTAATGTCCGTCGAGTCCATTTTGACCAATTTCCTCCTGAGGAAAGTTTGTATCGGATCTCCACTCCACCCAGATTTCCTGCTGCATTTCGCGACTGTCGCGCATCCAGAGAAAACTCTGAACTTATGCGTCCCATCGCTGGTGACACAATGAAATTTGCTTGTGGTAATCCACTCGCAGAAACACTTCCCACGCACAACGTAAGAACCAATCCTCCAAGGAATAAACCAAACAATTTTTTCATTACCTATTTCTTAAAACTTTTATGGCATTTTGTCAATGTTTTCTGCACAATTCGGGTGATTCCTTATTTGTAGTTTGTAAATTGTAGACTGAAGATTGAAAGAGGAACTTCTTTTGCCAAACCCTCTCTCCTCTGCCACACTTTTGACGAACTTTTTTGAAACAAAAATGAAACTTCATACCAAAACACTTCCCAACGGATTACGTCTCCAAGCAGTAGAAATGCCCGGGACAAATGTCGTTACAACTCTGATTCTTGCTGGAGCAGGATCTCGATACGAAAACATAGAAATCGCAGGGATATCACACTTCCTGGAACATATGTTTTTCAAAGGAAGTAAAAAATATCCTACGCCAAAAGCTGTTGCCGAAGCCGTAGACGCTTTCGGTGGAGAATTCAATGCCTTTACGGGAAAAGAATATGCTGGATATTTTGTAAAATCCGGAGCACAAAACGTTGAAAAATCACTCGATGTTCTTTCTGACATGCTCCTTCATGCACAATTAAATCAAGAAGAAATCAATCGTGAGCGGGGAGTGATACTGGAAGAAATGGCCATGTACCTCGATATGCCAACCTACCAAATTTCATGGGATTTCGAACAACTTGTGTTTGGAAATCAGCCCCTTGGACGCGACCAAATTGGAACGCGAAAACTTATTGAATCGGTAACCTCAGAACAATTTAAAGAATACCGAGACGAACTGTATGTCCCCGGGAACATGATTATCACTGTTGCTGGAGCGGTAAACGAAGCCTCTCTTGAGACCGTTGCCAAGTATTTTGATATGCCACAGGCGGAACAAACGCGAGAAAGTGTTCGGTTTGATGCTGCTCTCGCTACAAAAAAATTCAATATCCGTGAGAAAAAAACCGAACAATATCATCTTTCTTTTGGGGTTCGTGCAATCTCAGAGCAAGATCCCAGATATCCAGCGCTAAAAGTTCTTGCCATTATTCTTGGAGGAAATATGTCGAGTCGAATGTTTCAGCACGTACGAGAACAAAAAGGCCTCTGCTACTCTATCCGCACAAGCATTGATGAGTACACAGACACCGGACTTCTCTCCACGAGAGCTGGAGTGAAACTGGGAGACGTACTCCGTGCCGCAGAAGCTATTCGCTCAGAATATGATGACATTCGAGACAATGGAGTAACCGATCAGGAACTAGAAAATGCAAAAAATTATTTACTCGGAAAAACGGATCTCACTACCGAAGACACTGAGGATGTCGCACATCACTTTTCCAAAAACGAATTACTCTATGGCGTTCGCGAGTCATATGAAGAATGGAAAACCCGAATTTCTCAGGTAAAAAAAGAAGAAGTCGAATCTCTCGCGAAAGAGCTTCTCGTCCCTGCGAACTTTCGATTTGGTGGTATTGGTCCTGCTATTAAGGAAGAAGACCTTTTGAAAATTATTTCATAGAATACCCATGGGAACTGTTGGATGTCCGCTTTCATTGAAACAAACAAACACCTGTGCCGCTCGTATAAATGCAGGACTTGCTGTCGTTCTCGTTATTATTTCTCTCTTTTGGATTAATATTTGGATTCCACTCTTTCTCACCCTCGACTTTTTTGTTTTAGGATTTTTAGAAAAAACTTCTCTCCGTAGTTTGGTAGCAAAAAAGGTAACCCAAACACTCAAAGCTGGGAAAATGGTGAACGCCGGACCCAAAATTTTTGCAGCAAAAATTGGCTTCTGGGCTTCGCTTGCTATTACGCTCTGTGTCTTGCTCGACTGGGCAGCCGCATATTACTTTGTCGCAGGAATACTCACGGCTGCCGCTGGTGCTGAAGCAATATTTGAGTTCTGCCTCGGATGCAAAATTTTCCCTCACTGGATGCGCTTAAAAGGTGCTTTCAGAAAACGATAATGTTTTTAAATCTTAAAACTTCAATTTTCAATCTACAATCTTCAAATTTGGAACTCTTTTATTTGTAGTCTGTAGTTTGTAAATTGTAGATTCAAGCAATTTATTCCAAGCCCGAGCTTGAATTAAATTGCTCTCTACACGAAGCAAATTTGTCTAAAAATTCAGCATGAAACCGATCGTGTCGTTGTGTTTTAAACTCTCGAATAAGAGATAGTTTTTCAGTATCAACCGCCTGCACCACACACGATTTTTCTTCAACATGAACCATGTATTCGTTCCACTCTGGAGTAATTTTCAATGAACGAGCGGCTTTCCGCGTCGCACGAGCTGCTACTTGATGATCTGTATGTGTGTCATTTTCGTTCGGCAAATAAATAATGGTCGCTTCTGATTTTGTTAATACTTTTCTCAAAGAACGTTGTAGTCCACTCCATGTATATGGCGTCCCAGGGAAGAGGCTCGCACGCATTGTTTGTATGAGCTGGGTAAACTTACTCCGCGCACTTCCTTTTTTTTCTATCTCTGCCAAATATCCATCTGGGAATCCCAAAAACATAACTTTACGTGGAGAAACTCCAAGTCGCCTTGCTGCTCGTAATGATTCATTTCTTCGTTCTGCTCCATAATCTAATGATTGCTCTGAATTACCTTCTTCCTTTCCATCCCCATTTGTTACGATAACAATAGATACATCATCTCCTGCCAGAAGATGTTTTTTTATTGTACTAGCGCAACACAAAATTTCATCATCTGGATGCGGTGCCACAATCAGTACTTTCTTGGGAACAGAAATGGGTACCGCTGAGGGATTTTCTATTTGAGGAAGTTCTCTCCTGGGTAATATTTTATTTATTCCCTCTTCCTGAGAATGCGCCAACTGTCTATAAAATTCTCTATTTCGGTCTTCTTTCGATTGTGGTGCAAAGGATGACTCCCATACTCTATTTGATGTAATACGCGGTGGTTCTGGCATTCGTGCATCGAGCACATTATTCCAAAACAACGTTGATATCATCATTCCAATCATCGGGACAAAGTGTAAAGCTTTGGGTTTCAAACTTCAATTCATAAATAATAACGCCCCCTAACCCCCTCTTGCATCAAGAGGGGGAATATATAAAAATTCCAACTTTGTAGTTTGAAGTTTGTAAATTGTAGTTTGTAATTCCAGTTCAAAAAATTGAAATTACTCTTCCCCTACCACGCGATCAACTTCTTCAAACGTTGTAATCCCTTGGATCACTTTCAAGACACCGTCTTCTTTCAGAGAAATATAATTTGTTTTTTCTCGCAAATACGCTCTGATTTCTGTTTCAAAAACTCCCTCCAGAATCATTTCACGAATTGTGTCATCCACTATGAATGCTTCACTGAGAGCAATCTGTCCTCCATATCCTGTTTGCGAACAAAGTTCACAGCCATGTGCCACGGAGAATGTTTCTGGAATTTCTTGATGAGGAAAAAACTTTCGAATCCGTTCAATTATTTCTCTTGTCTTGGGCTCATCGACGAGTGTTTCTTGGGTGCTGCATTTGGGACACACCCTACGTACTAATCGTTGTGCAAAAATAGCTGAAATTGTCGGTGCAATATTTACATTCTCTACTCCGAGGTTTCGAAGTCGAGATAATGCCCCTACTGCTGAATTTGCATGAAGTGATGAAAGAACCGTATGTCCTGTTAGCGCTGCTTCAAATGCAAGTTTTGCTGTCGGCAATGCACGAATCTCTCCTACCAAAATCACATCTGGATCCTGGCGCAATAATGATTTAAATCCCGTATCAAACGTATAATTCTGCGACTCATCTACCTGTGACTGAGATACTCCGTCCAGGTGATATTCAATCGGATCTTCGAGCGTTACCAATTTACTTTCTGGAGCATTCAATTCTGCCAACATGGAATACAGCGTTGTTGTTTTTCCTGACCCTGTCGGCCCAGTAACAAGCACAATTCCATTATGACGATGTAATGATGTTGTGATTTTTTCTACCACATGTGGAGCAAATCCAAGCTCTGAAAACGTCAAAATTCCTCGTGAAGAATCCAGTACACGAAGCACTACTGATTCGATAGTTGGTGTTGGAATTGTCGAAGTACGTAATTCTACCTTTCGCCCATTTACTTCGAATTCTATAACTCCATCCTGGGGTGCCGCCGTTATATTGGCCCGCATTCCCGCCTCATATTTTATCCGAGAAACAAGATGTTCTGCTATTTCATTTGGCAATGTTAAAACATCATGAAGTACTCCATCCACACGAACACGAATAACAACGCCTTCTTCTTCTGGCTGAAGATGAATATCTGATGCCTGTGCTGCCACAGCCAAAAGTTCTATTTCATTCAAAAGCTCTCCTGATGAAAGTTTTTTAAATTGTGATTCTAGTTTTTCAAAATCCTGCAAATGACCTGTTAATTCTCTCTCTTCTGTTTCTTCTGTGTCTGTGTGAAGTTCAATTTTATGTCGTTTGAACATCGGAGAATCATATTGCTCAATCGCATATTCGAACCCTTCCATCGCACAAACAACCCATTCTACGGAAAACCCTTGCTTCTCGATTGACTCAGCCAGTTTTTGAGCTCTTTCTGATTGTTCTCCCAAAAAAGCTATTTTTACTTTTTTCCCAGACAACGAAAACGGAATCGCATGAGCTTCGTCTACAGCCTCCTTTGTCGTCAATCGAAGGGCATCAAATTCAATATCAAAATGACGAAGATCAACATACGACAACCCTGCTGCAGCTGCACGCTGTTTCCCTTGTTTCTCATGCAACTCTCTATTCACTTCTTCAAGAGGGGTTACATTTGCGTCTGTTATATTCTGACTCATTGTCGGATTATACCAGATATGCAGCATTTTTTCAAGCACAACACCCCCTAATTTCCTGTTGCATTTGTGAGTGATGAAAAAACGAATGTTTGAAATGAATGCTCAAGTCGCCAAAGGCGACTTAATGAATAAGAACTTTTCGTTCACAAGCGAACACCGCAACGAGCTTTTTTGGTTCTTTTTTCGCGGAGAAAAAAGAACGAACAAACCCCTCATTAAAGAGCCTTTACTGCTCCCTTCCCCAGCTTCATATGCAAGAACTTTTCAGCTTCTCTGTGAACGCGTTCACCCTCCTGATCTGTAAAAATTTCAATACTTTGTTTGTCTGTTGCGACCAATAATTCCTTCGGAATAAAATCTGTAATGAACAAAGTCTTTGCCTGTGTTCCAGAGGTTTTTGCAAGTATCTTGCGAGATGATTCTTCTGCCAAAACCCCGGACAAAAAGAGCAGTCCATCACAATGAGCATTACGAGCTAAACGTAAATATTTTCGTGCTAACCGACGAAACTCAACCGTGTCTGCGAGTCCCCGATTTGAAAAATCTGAGAGCAATTCATATTCCACTGGAAAGACTGTTTCTCCCATGTTTTTTACAAATAACGACTCTTCGTCACTTGCTCCATCAAAAACTATCCCGAGTCGCGTATATTTCTTAGATAATTCTTGTGTAATATTCCATATATTGGGTACCGCGAAAGCTTCTACTGGAGCACTTCCTCCCAAAAAAATCTGAAGTGAGCTTTTGGGCTCTTTCTTCAAAATGGCTCGAGCCAACACTAATGCGGCATTATCGTCACTCCAGAGTTGTATCATTTTGAGGAAGAAAAATTTGGAAAATCGTCGCGCCGACCGTACAATGAAAAGCGTAATGGAGCAAGAACAAACACAAAAAAAATATTCGCCTGATGCACAATTTTGGATTGTGTGGGGAATTGCTGCCGGAGTAATACTTCTCGGGTTAGGAGTTTATGGATGGAAAACGTTAGCCTTTGAAAAAGAAAACAAGCGATTTGAAGTTTCTATTGAAAACACCCAGAAACGCATTCAGGCCCTCGCACCAGCATCTGATCAAGTGGTAAAAAAACGAAATGAATCTATAAAAAAGGCGAAGAACTATCGAAAAGACTGGTCACACATCATGAAACAAATAGTTGGTTTGGAGACTGGTGCTGTACGGTTTACTAGTGTAGGCCTGTCCGGAAAAAAGTTATCCGTTTCTTGTCAGGCGATGTCATGGAAAAGTTTTTCTGCTTTCTTTGATTCTTTAGAAAAAGATCCTCGTGTAAAAAATGCTCGTATTTCGAGCACCACATTGCTTTCTCCATCGATTGCTGAAGCTAAGCAATCGGCAGAATTGACCTTCGATTTTTCTCCAACTCCGAATGAAAACACGTAATATCCTTCTTTCGGTTTTGCTTATTGCTGTTGCAGGATTTGGACTGTGGCCACTTCATAAAATGGCACAAGAAAAAGAAGTGATAAATAAACGTCTTTTTATTCAAAAACAGCAACAAATTGAGCGACTCGCCGAATTAGAAAATATAGAAAAAAATACGGGAACTACTATAACAATTCCTATGACTCCTCAACAAATTGAGTTAGTCAATGACCTGAATCGTATTGCAAAAACGACTGGACTCACTATTCCTGATTCATGGAGTTTTTCAATGGGACACAATTCTGATGTAAATGCTGAACAGGTTTCAGTAGGATTTCCTCTTTCGGGGAGCAGGGATCAAGTTCAAGGATTCTTAAAAGAAGTAGAAGAAAATTCTCGTTTTATGGGAATAAGTAATCTTTCATTCACTACTGATTTTACTCGGTCCATTCCTCTTACGGAAATGTCTGTGCAGGTGTATGCCTTTTTTCTTGAGGCATGAAGCAACAAGAAACCCCTGAACGAGTTATTTATGGAGTAACCGATCGCTCCAAAATCTCGTGGATTGAAAAAATAAATGATTTTCTTATCAATCACTCTCTTGTAACGAGCAAAGAACGATCCCTCTTTTTTAACTCACTTCGTCTTTTGGTGAAATCTGGGGTTCCTGTTACCAATGCTCTCCGCATGCTTTCTAAGCGAACACGAAATCCGCGATTTCGTCGTATACTCGATACGGTTGAATATGATTTAATTCAGCATGGATCTACTCTTTCTCAAGCCATAGCAAAACATCCTCACGTATTTCCTCGTTCAGAGGTTCGTATGATTTATTCTGGAGAATTGGCAGGAAAGCTAGAAGAAGTTCTCGATAGCATTGCCGCACAGGTACAGAAAAATATTGAACTCAACCTCCGAGTGCGATCAGCTCTTACCTATCCTATTATCGTACTCTGCATGATTGTGATAGCTATGATTGTGGTAATGATGCTCGTTGTTCCGAAATTTGAATCTTTGTTTTTAGATTTTGGTGCTGATCTTCCTCTCTCAACAAAAATACTGATCGGAACCTCTGATTTCTTCCAAAATTATTGGTGGTTTGCTTTGGTTGTCATTATTGCGATAGGACTTATATTTCAAAACTGGGTAAGTTCGCCCCGAGGAAGTCGCACATGGGACAAATGGATCCATTCTTTACCAGGAATTGGTACGTTAATACGGAATATTCACACCGTGCGATTATCTCTCAATGCCGGCGCAATGCTTGCTTCTGGGCTTCCCTTAGAAAAAACTCTTCGTGTATTACATGACATTCTGATTTCTCCTTGTCAGCAAGATGCCATTCTTGCCATAGAGCACGATGTACGTCACGGAAAAATCCTTCATGAAGCTTTCGCCGAGCAAAAAATACTTGATCCTGTTCTCTCTGAAATGATTGAAATTGGAGAAAAATCGGGATCTCTTTCAGAGGTATTGCTACAAATTGGAGATCAGTATGAAGCTGAAGTAGATGCGCAATTAAAAAACCTCACACAGATGGTTGAGCCAGTTATTATTGTCGTTGTTGGACTGGCTGTTGCTTTCCTTGCCATAGCAATCATGACTCCTGTCTTCCAAATGCAATCACTCTTTGCCGGATGAAAACACGGCAAGCTGGCTTCACACTGATCGAGCTCATCGTTGTTTTTACTATCTTGGGAATTCTTGCGGTAATAATAACGCCTAGCTTTGTTCGGTTTATGGAAACTTCGCGACTCAAGTATTCACAACAACTCGTTGAAACAACGCTCGGGAAGGCTTTTTCCTCTGCTCGATCACACCCCAAAGGAATGATTGTTCGGGGATGGGCCGGGAGTAGGTCCCTGGAGATTGTTACCGATGATGGTTCTCTGATTTCTGATCCTCCTTGCCTCGTCGAATCTTCTTCTTGTCAAAAAATAGATCGAGGAATCACCTTTGAGAACGATTTCCAGATAACGTTTACTCCTCCCTATGGAGATATTAATGAAGTGGGCAACGAAACTGATATTCAACTTCTAAGTTCAAATTATACCGTACAAATACGCGTCTATCACGTTTCCGGCCTTATAGAAACAAGTCTAATTCAGTCACCATGAAGACAAAAAATACTGGATTTGTTCTGATTGAAGTAATTGTTTCAATTGTCGTACTTGCTTCTGTTCTTGCCGGAGCGACGTCTTTGATATGGGCCGCTGCAAACGCTGTTGAACGAAATCAGAATCGCCTCACCGGAACATATTTGGCACAAGAATGTCTCGAAGTAGCGAGAAATGCTCGTGATTCAGCCTGGAGACAACATCTTCCTTGGGATTGTGGTTTTGAAAGTTCTCCTCTTAGCGCATGTGACGAGATTGCTCTTCCTATTCAATTAATAGCAAATGAAGGTCTTATCGAAATTTTAACCGATCAAACAAAATTTTCACGCGATATAACATTCGATACCTCTGTTTTAGAAGAAATATCCGTTACGTGCCATGTGTCATGGCCACGACGAAGTGGAACCGAACATATTTATTTGGACGAAATACTTACTAACTGGCGAAAAATATGAGGATGCGTCAGTCCGGATACACATTGATTGAACTGCTTGTTGCTATAACAATCGGAGGAGTCGTTCTTGCTACCGTTATGGGAAGCTTTTTGGCATTAAGCAAAACCCAAAAACAACTCGATCTCACTCGTCAGATTCAACGAGAAATAAATTTCGCAGCCATCCGTATCGCCGATCGTGTTCGCTCACAATCAATTGATTATGTTCGTCTCGACGCAGATCCCACAAATCACCATTTCTTGCCTATCGGAGAATCCGGAGGTGAGTTTCGTTTTGATCCAGGGACAGGACAATTAACTATGAATGACACTCCTTTGTTTTCTCATAACCTAATGGTACGAGATCTTGAATTCGAGGTAAGTGAAAATCCAGATATTTTTCATATTCAACCCTCAGTAAAAATTGAACTGTTGGTTTCTAACCGAACAATTGATCTCGAACCACCGAAAGTGTCTATTCCTCTTCGCACCACTATTTCTTCACGTATTATTCAATGATGAACGTGAAAAAAGACGGAACCATTCTTCTACCAACATTGATTATTTCAGGGATGTTACTCGGACTTGCTCTTACTCTTACAAAAATTGTCTCAAGCGAACTTCAGTTTGCTGCTGACTTACTTCTGGCAGAACGAGCTTATTTTGCAGCAGAGTCAGGTATCGAACAATCCCTTCTTTCTTTGCGAGATGAACCCATTAATTGGGTGGAAACCGAAACTGTCTTACCTCATGCCTCAGCCGTAAATATCAATGTGGCTAACTCTCTGAATTCGTTTGATTTTTCTCTCGAGCCCAAAACTTCAACCAGGTGGCAACTCGGAATTGATTCTCAGGTAGATATAACTGTCGACTCT
>Ga0222627_1000175_pt1 | contig 36962 bp, 36 predicted proteins | sample AntAcemetageno93_FD_179859 | JGI IMG/M metagenome (GOLD analysis project Ga0222627, IMG submission 179859) | Saline water microbial communities from Ace Lake, Antarctica - #93 | ecosystem: Environmental > Aquatic > Non-marine Saline and Alkaline > Saline | place: Antarctica: Ace Lake | collected... | reverse complement strand
GTTAATCGAAAAAACAGATTTTCAAAAAGCAAGCAAGGTTAGATCAACTAATGGACTGCTGGTTCATGTATTTGGTAAGATCGCTACCGCTTTTATAAATTTAATATTTTAACCCTTGATTCGCATATCTATGATAATATTTTCATAAGGAGGAAAATTTTCACAAAAGAGAATATCATAATTCTTACAGAAAAGATCTGAATTTGAAAAATATCCGCTACTATTTGTATATACAGGGGTTAAATAGGCGCTATTGTATAATAACATTTTAGCCGGACAGTAACGTAATAAAATATTATTTATTGGATTGCCAGCGTGATCACGAATGTATCCACAAAATGTTCCTTTTGATGTAGCTTGAAATATATTGGTTCCCATAGAAGGTGAATTCTCCTTTACTAACCAATAATCTACATAAGTGCCATAATATTGGATTTCTTGCCTAACCAGAGATTGCCCGATTATGGGTGAATTAACATTGCAGTCAAAATATGAAGCGCAGGAATAATTCCCCCAACATACTATATCAAATGTAGTCCAATTATCAGGTGGGTAATATTCCTGTAGCATAATTACATCTCCAATTCTGTTAAATTGAAAAGGAGTTTGTAAACTATCCTGGGTAATAATTCTTACTTGTCCAGGCCAGAGATCTCCTGGTGATAAATATGCTGTGTCGGAGTGAGAAATCATGCGAATGCTATCATATCCAAAATATATGTGAGCTGATAATTCTATAAACCAATTAGTGCTATCAAAATAGATTTCGCTTATTATTGGTGGAGTTGGCAATGGATTTGCGTTTGTTAGGCCAATTGAAAACACAAACATCAGAATTACTAATACCTTTTTCATAATTGATTTAAAATTTGTCTTTTAGAAGAGATTTCTTATTTAAAATACAAATATATGTTATTTTATCATGAAATTCAAGAAAGTTCTGAAATTATTTTCTTGAAATCCAAGGAATAATATATAGGCTGTATCTGAAAATATAAAGAAAGTTGGCAGGTTCACAAGTTATCAGGTTAACAATAGTGTTTCTGCTTCTAGCTTCCGTCTTCGGACTTTTGGTTTTTATAAAATAAAAAGGAGAATAATAAAAAAAATTACTAACTTTAATCGATTTTAATAAATAAGCGCCATGGACAAAAATATTGAAGACCAAATTAAAAATTTGCAAAAGCAAATCAACGAATTGAAAGAGAGAGCTACAGATATTGAAGACAGTCATAAAGATCAACTTGCTCTTGTGGTATTATCCGGTGATATGGACAAAGTTCTTGCGGCTATGATCATTGCAGTTGGTGCAGCTGCTATGGATACGAAAGTTAAAATGTTCTTTACTTTCTGGGCGATAGCAGCTTTACGAGATAAAAAGAAGCATGCAAAGGGTAAAGACTTTATTTCAAAAATGTTTGGAATAATGCTCCCAAGGGGTAAAAATAAACTGAAGCTTTCAAAAATGAATATGGAAGGACTGGGCCCCTTGATGATAAAACGATTAATGAAAAAACAACATGTCATGTCGCTTGACGATATGTTTGAACAAGCCGGTGAACTTGGTATTGAAGTTAATATCTGTCAAATGTCAATGGATTTGATGGGCCTCAAGAAGGATGAAATGATTGATTATCCTGATCTCTCATATGCCGGAGTTGCAACATTTTTGGCAGATGCCGGCGAAAGCCGAATGCAGCTATTTATTTAGACCTACCTGATTTCATCAATTCTAATAGTGTCTTTGTAGATGAGATGCTTTTGTTTAATTTGCCTCGATAACTGATCATATTTCAAATATCCTTTTTTGGGGATCTTAATCTTGTATTTTTTTTCTGTTGAATTTGGCAAATTATCACCTCTTAACCATGGATTAAATTCTTTCAGAATTTTGTAATTAATATCCATTTTATTTGCAAAACCCACTAGGTTTGTAACTGTTGTATCTACATCCACTTCATAATATGGAATTGAAGGATACAGATCCTTCTCTCTTAGATAAAAACCATATGCTGAAGGTTTGTTATGTATCTCTTTTAAGGCAAGTATCCTGTAAATATATCTTGATGTTTCGGGATTAAGATAGAGATCATAATAATTTGTTATTTTCTGATCTTCCAGGGCATTTGTGATCCTGTCTTTACCTGCATTAAAGGAAGCAGCCGCCAGTGTCCAGTTATGATAAATTTCATGGGCTTCATTGATGTATTTGCAAGCTGCTATAGTGGCTTTTTCAAGATTATATCTTTCATCTATCATCTTGTTGATCTCAAGGTCATAGGTCTTGCCGGTTGATTTCAGAAATTGCCAGAACCCTGCTGCTCCGGCAGGTGATACGACATTCGTGAGGTTGCTTTCAATAAGGGCGAGATATTTAAAATCATCAGGAACTCCATTTTCTTTTAAAATAGGCTCAATTACAGGAAACCACCTGTATGCTCTTTTAAACAATAATAATGTTGATGAATGCCAATATGTATTGACAGTTAGCTCTCTGTCGAGGCTTTCCCTTACATAATACAGATCGAGTGGTGCATCTTCATTGCAAAAATTAACATTTTCAGGCATACCGACATTAAAGATCTTATAATGCCGTGAAAAAGCTTTCCGGTAATCCTGATCACTCTTTTTATTCTTTCCAGACGAAAACACGAACAAAACCAGCACTATCCCAATTATTAAAACTCCTGATATGTATATAATAATCCTATTCATAATTAATATTGTCTTTCCATTTTCAAATTTTCAAATTCACAAATTTTCAAATTACTAGAACTCACTCTCCAACTTCCTAAACAAAGGGCATATTTTATCTTTCTCCGACAATAAAGGATCAGTAATTTCCCAGTCAATGTTCAACTCAGGGTCATTCCATAGGATACCGCCCTCAGATTCACTATTGTAAAATTCTGTACATTTATAAAAAAAGGTAGTATTATCTTCAAGAGTTACAAAACCATGTGCAAAGCCCGGTGGTATCCAGAACATAAGTTTGTTGGCCGCACTAAGCTCAGCCGATACCCATTTCCCGTAAGTAGGGGAGTCTTTCCTGATATCCACTGCAACATCAAGAACAGAACCTGAAAGAACTCTGATAAGCTTACCCTGTCCGTATGGTGGATTTTGAAAATGTAATCCTCTTAATACCCCTTTCGATGATAAGGATTGATTATCCTGAACAAATTCCAGATCTATTCCGGCTTCTCTAAAAACTTCTTTATTATAGGATTCGTAAAAATAACCCCTGCTATCTTCAAAAATCTTTGGCTTAATGATTAATAAGCCAGATATCTCAGTCTTTATTACTTCCATATTTATGCAGTTTCGGGTTACGGGTTCCGGGTTCCGAGTTCAAACCTGCAACCCGCAACTCGTAATCCGCAACGTTATTTATAATTCGTAATCCATAATTCGTAATTATTAAAGTATGTGAATCGCCTCCCCATAAGCATTCGCAACCGCCTCCATTATTGCTTCCGACATAGTTGGGTGAGGATGCATTGAATGCAGGATGTCGCGACCTTTGATATTCATTTTTCTTGCAACAACAATTTCAGATATCATTTCTGTGACATTTTCACCAATTAAATGAGCACCAAGTATCAGATCATTATCTGCATCAATGATCACTTTAACAAAGCCATCCCTTGATCCTGATGCACTTGCTTTTCCGGAGGCTATAAAAGAGAATTTGCCTGTCTTAATTTTATAGTCTTTTTCAATAGCTTGAGATTCAGTTAAACCAACAGATGCAATCTCAGGATTTGTATATGTACATGCCGGTATGTTCCCGTAATCAATGGGTTCAGGGCTCATTGCTGCTATCTTTTCAACACAAACAATTGCTTCATGAGATGCTAAGTGTGCTAATTCAGGCCCGGGCACAATATCCCCGATTGCATAGTATCCTTCAACAGAAGTTTTGTAAAACTCATTAACCTCTATCTTACCTTTTTTAGTTTCAATACCTGTTTCTTCAAGACCGACATTTTCAATATTTGTTTGAATCCCAACAGCAGAAAGAATGATATCGGCTTCAATACTTTCTTCTCCTTTTTTTGTTTTGATAAGAGCTTTACATCCGTTATCTGTTAACTCAACTGATTCAAGTGTAGAAGCTGTTTTAACTTTAATCTTTGATTTCTTAAAACTCCTTGCCAGTTGTTTCGATACTTCTTCGTCCTCAAAGGGGACTATGTTTGGGAGAAGTTCAACAAGTGTTACTTGAGTACCAATTGAGTTATAGAAATATGCAAATTCAGATCCTATCGCACCTGATCCAACGATGATCATTGATTTTGGTTGTTCAGCAAGTGTCATGGCTTCCCTGTAACCAATAATACGCCGTCCATCCTGTTTGAGAAAGGGAAGCTCCCTTGATCGCGCTCCTGTGGCAATTATGATGTATTTTGCAGAGAAATTACTAATATTGCCTTCTGCATCTTTTACCTCAACTGATTTTCCTGGCCTGACTTTTCCATATCCCTTGATATGATCAATCTTATATTTCTTAAGAAGGAACTCAACACCCCTGCTCATACCTTCAGCAACTGTTCTGCTCCTGCTAATAATTGATTTGAAATCAATTTTTACGTCTCCTTCAATCTCTATTCCATAATCAGAAGAGTGAGTAAGATAATTAAATACCTGTGCACTTTTTAAAAGAGCTTTGGTTGGTATACAACCCCAGTTAAGGCAAATTCCACCAATTTCAGACTTTTCAACAATTGCCGTCTTAAGTCCTAGTTGGGCAGCTCGGATGGCAGCAACGTAACCACCCGGACCGCTTCCTATTATTATTATATCGTATTTCATATTTTTCTTTTTTCCTGAGACGCATCGTTGAGCCGCAATTAATTGCGGCTTTACTGCGTCTTTATACTTGTAGATTAGTGTATTCTTTAGTTATTTCAAATTCGTATTCCGGATACTCATATATCGTCATCCTGGGTTCAGTTTCGCCAATAGAGTAACCCCAGATACTGTTATAGTCTTCAATATACTCTCCAATTTCTTCCAACTGAGATAAGTACTCGCTTATTGACTTTGATTCAATAATAATGACTTTATTATGATGATGCATGATAGGGCTGTGTGCCCTGGTATTATCAAGTTCAAATTCAAGTATCCTTCTTCCATATCTGGTAATACCTATAGTTCTGAATGTAAGGCTTTTCCCAACACCGGGAAGGTTGAGCACATTACGATCAGTTCCTAAAAATGGCAGCTTCGACTTTTTAAGTAATTCATTAATATTCTCAACCAGCATTTCTGCATTATTTGGGAATTCGCGTATCTCCTTAAAATATTTTTCCGGTATCTGTCCAATAATTTTTTCTTCCATTTGTTCCTGAACGGCACGTTCGTTGGTGGCAAAATTGAAATTATTTTCCATATAACCTTTCACACTGAAGGTATAGTAATTCAATATTCCAATTTCGTTCAACACTTTGCGTAGCTTGGCTGAATGCCCTCTCCTGGAAGCAGCTGCTGTAAATACAAGTTGGTTAGTAACTGTCCAACCACTTGATATAAGAAATTTAACGGCATCGCGTGCCTCTGGAGTGACTTCCATTGGAGATTCAAAATGAGTTTGTATGATAAATTGTTTAATACCGATTTTTGAAGCTTTTTGCTTAAAGTCTCCTAGAATTTTAACCAGCTCGGGCGTAACTCTTTGTGGTAGATACACCGGAAGCCTGGTTCCTAATCTTACCCTGAGTATCTCTGCATATTTTTCTCCTTCTTTAAGCTTTTTGTTATTGTTCTTCTTACTGAGCGCCATTTCATAAACAGCCTCAAGTATCTTTTGTAGCGATTTATCAGAGCTCATGAGTGCATCACCACCTGTAATTAATATGTCACGGAGTTGCGAATCTGTCTCAAAATAATTAAGCAGCTTTTTTTGTTTTGTGTCCCAGGTCTCGTGGGGTTTTAATTTATCAAGATTGAAATTCAGGTTTCCTTTTTGAAATCCGAACATTCGTTGGCATGAAGAACACAATCCTCCGCAGGCTCTTCCCATTGTATCAGGGATTAATATTGCAACTTCAGGATAACGACGATGAATATTATCATATGAAGGAAGCAACCATCCTGCAGCATTAGGTTTTCCGGGCTCCACTTTATCTTCTTTTTCCCATGCCACAATGTGCTGGTATTCGTCGATAAGTTGTTGGCTGTAGATAACATAATGTCTAATTGCCAGATCAGCGCCAATAGCAAAATACGGAACACGGACATGAAGCAGAGAGAGATAATACGGATTAACAAAAAACGGGATACCTTTCTTTTCAGCCTCATATAGCAATTTCATGGTGTCAGGGTCAAGTGAGTTTCCAAGTAGTTCATTCAACAGATCAGGAGTACGGACAGCAAACTTCAGATGGAATAATTTATCATTCCACCATTCTAATGTAAGCAAGTATTTCTGCTCTTGCGACATATCTTTTTTGAAATTGAACTTTGAGTCATTGATCTCCCCCTTATCAATCTTTTCAATAATAATTTTTAAAATTCGCTCACGATTTTCTTCCCTTAATTTAATTATCCTTGGATCGAGCCCTGAGCACCATCTCGACATCCATTCTTCAATTTTCTCCTTTGTTGGGAATTTGCGTTTGTTCTTGGCAGAGAACTGACGGAAAAGCTGTAACATATCCTTAAAAAAATAAGGTTTGGCACCACCGGTTCCAAAAGTTACTGCAAGCCATATCAATTTCATAGGATTACTGATAGCTTTTTCTCCCCTCAAATTCAAATCATCAAACTCACGCCCTGCATTATCGATATAATCGAGAATACGGATAGCGGCAAAATCTTTCCATGCCAGTTTCTCAAAAGCCTTCCTCCCACTAACTTCCTTTAGATAGAATTTATGTGCGTCAGGGCTTTTCTTTAATTCCTCAGAAACCCAGTTTCTGACCCCAACAAGGGCTTCAGTCTCATTTCGTGCATTGCGCATTATTTCACCAAGTTGTGGGTTTTCTTTAAGTAATTGCTCAAGCAGTTTGTGAGATTTAACTGTTATCGCAATTTGATCGAGATGATGAGTTATTTGGTTCATTCCTGTGTTTTTCTTTGTCCATTAGTTAATCATTAAAAACAAAAATTTCCAATTTCAGTGTTCTGTAAACGGTTACCAGAAATTAATAATTTCTCCATATGTACTACCTATGATCTCCCAAATCAAATAAATAATATATAGTATGATAAGTGTGTAGCCTATTGATTTTTTTGTCTCCCACTTATTTGCAATAAAGCTGATTGTCAGGATAAGCACAGATCCAATTAACAATCCAATTGCAATCCAGAGATCATTATTTTCAACTACTATATTTATATCTGAAAATATCAGAAGCAGGAGCCAGGGTAATCCAAATCCAATTAATATATCAAAAATATTTGAACCAATGGCATTATTGATTGCCATTCCAGGACGTCCTTTCTTTGCAACAATTATTGAAGATAGAAGGTCAGGCACAGAAGTGCCTATTGCAATAACTGTTAATCCTATGATCACTTCAGGGATTCCTAAAAAATGTGAAATCTGAATTGCACTTTCAACCATCAACCAACTTAATCCACATATCAGGGCCAGGGAGAAAATAAAAGCGATAAAAATATTATTCAAACCTGGGATCAGCTTTCGTATAAACTTATCAATACTGTGCATTAGTGTTTTGGCCGAACATCTTGTGTTGTTTTTAACTTCCATTTCCTTTTTTTCCGGAAGTACCTTTTCAGTATCATCATAAGGGATTAACTTTTTCCAGAAATACATTAAAAAGATGTAAATAATATAGATGGTAACAAAAATGAGAGCTTCGGCCATAACAATATCACCATCTTTAAAGAAAAATACTAATAGAATAATTGAGATAGTATAAAAGATTATGTCCCTGATAAGCGGTTGCCAAACCAGTTTTGAACGGTGTATTAAAAATACAGCACCAATAATTACAAATAGATTAAAAAGAGCTGATCCGACTATAGTGCCAACTCCTATTGCTCCATGGTCGCCTGATTTAAGTAACGCAAACAGAACAACTGCCAATTCGGGTGTGCTGGAGCCAGCAGCCATTAATGTGGACCCGGCTATATCGGAAGATATTTTAAATCTCCTTGAAATTGATTCAAGGGAGTTAATGAAATAATTTTCAGAAACATAGTATAAAGCCGGAAAGGTAGCGATTAATACTATCAGATATAATATAAACATTATTGTATCAGTCATTAAAGCACTATTATTAAGTTATTCCGAATTAACAAGTTTTATTTCAAATTTTCATGAGAGTAACTCTTTAAAAGTGAATTAGAAATCCACCATTATTCAATTATACAAAGATTCAATTATATAATAATACATGGCCTGAAGCCGGAAGTCCGAAGCCAGAAGTATAGCTACTAACTCATGACTTCCATTTTTTTTATAACATTACACAAGTCTTCTATTTTTCCATTATCACATTACCATATTAACACATTATCTCATAATCTCTCAGTCTCTTTACACCTTTACATCTTTATCATCTGCCTACTAAAAACGCCACTGCCACTGCAACTACCACTCATCTTTAAGTATAATTACACCTTTATATCTTATACTTTTATATCTTTACATCTTTATACCTTTATATCTTTACATCTTTATACCTTTATATCTTTAACAAGCGCCCTATGGGTGCAATTCAAAGCCACCTTCTTAGAGAGTGGGTAATAAGCTTTGATTTTTTATACATGCCACATTAGCATTTTTTGTGTCTTATATATTAAGAAAAAGTATTTTAGTATTAAGCGGAGGTAAAATTAAGATATTTTTATGAATTCAAATATAAGAGTTTTGGGTTTTGATGCGGATGATACTCTCTGGGATAACGAGATTTTTTATAAGGAGACTGAACAGGAATTTTGTCGCATACTGAGCCCTTTTATGAATACAGAAGAAATTTCCAGGGAGCTATTTAAGATTGAGGTACAAAATATGGAATTGTATGGTTACGGAATAAAAGCATTTTCACTTTCCCTTATTGAAACAGCAATAAGGATCTCATCATCAGAAATACCTGCAAGCACTATTAGCAAGATCATTGAACTTGGAAAAGCGATGTTAAGGAAACCTGTCAATCTTATCAACGGGATAGAGGATGTTCTTAAGATATTACAAGGCAAATATAAATTGATAATCGTAACCAAAGGTGATCTTTTGGATCAGGAAAGAAAATTACTGAAGTCTGGACTATCAGGATATTTTCATCATATTGAGATCATGAGCGATAAGAAAGAGGAGAATTATAAAAGTTTGTTAAATCATTTGGATATTGAAGCATCCCAATTTATTATGGTTGGCAACTCATTGAAATCTGATATTTTGCCTGTACTTGGACTGGGTGGCTATGCTATATATGTTCCCTCTGACACCACATGGCTTTATGAACAGATTGAAAATGAAAATATTGAAAGTGAGAAGTTTGTCAAAGTAAAAAGTATTCGTGATATTATAGAGATTCTCCATTAATTAAAAAAGCTCCGGCATATGCCGAAGCTTTTTAATAAAAATCAATAATATTACTAACCTAAAAACTTTCAAGAGTATTTGTAAGTAGTGCTTTAATGTAAGGATAATTGTGAACACCTGCGCTTCTATCCTCCTCTATACCGATCCAGTTAAAATAAGCACCGGCTTGTTCAGCTGTATATGTTCCGGTTACTACATGTCCAGCAGCATCATCATACAATCCTATAGCTATCATTTCAGTTTTTATGTCGTCCAGTAAGCCTTCGATTTCAGTTTGAACACCATTAATATCAAAGTCAGTTGCTCCCGGATGGCAAGGAATACATGAGGCAACAGAAGGCCACCATGTATGTCCGCCTTCAGTTTCGTCAGCTGCGTCAAAATGCATATGACAAGTTGTACAATCAGCACCTGTACGGTGAGTTGATTTCGATGTTGGATAAGTCATAGAACCTACTACTTCAAAGAAACCAATACCATCAAGGAGATTAGCCTGTGGTCCGTGGTGTGGTCCCCAGTGAGTGGATGTAATTGTGAAATCTCCGGATCCCGGAACTGGGCCTGCTCTTCTTGTTTGGTGGCAGTTTGCACAAAGGTTACCACTACCTCCAAAATCAACTGTCGATCCATCAAATATCATTTCAACCGGACTGTTTGTTCTGAGTGCAAAATCAGGCCCATCACCGTCAAAGTCGAAGGTAGCATGGAAGTCATGGCAGGTGCCACACTGTATGGGTTGTGGATTTGCAATATCAAATGCAGTTGTATCAGCACCTGTATATTGTGTTTCAACAAAACCTTGATCAGAATGACATATTGCACAACCTTTGCGTCCGCCGGCATAACCAACATATAATCCGGCAGCATGACCTGAAAGGTTGTACATTGTGGTAACAAGGGTTTTGTTTGCAAGTGTGTGGCAAGTCAGACAAACTTCATTACCATCTACACCATTAGTACCATCTGTTCCATTTGTACCATCAGCACCTGCCGGACCTGCCGGACCCTCAGGGCCTTTGCAACCATTCATTACCAATGCAAGTACTCCTACAAACAAAACAAAAGAGAAAATTAATTTTTTCATATCTAATAAGTTTTAGTTAATAAATTAATAATATTTGGGCTTATATATATAATTTGTTTGCTTAAATTGAATGCAGTAAAAGTATTACATAAGTAAACTGTAAAAAAAATAATTTGTGTGAGATATTGATGCATTAATCAGAAATTATATCAATAATATTTTGATCTATGTCAAGACAATAGGATTTTGAATATGTAAAATATTCCAGAGGTTATCTGGTAATGAAAACGTTAAGGTGAGTTTTATCCCTTTTTGCTAATGCTTTCCAAAGATTTGGGTTGCTTAACAATTATTTTTTTCTTAACAAGAACAATCAGGTTTTCATCGCTGAACTCCTTTAATATCCTGATAGCACTTTCTTTTGCCATACCTGTGAAGTCAGCAAGATCTTGTCTGCTTATGATAAACCCTTCAGGGTTGTCAGGGAAAATATTTTGTGAAAGGTGTAGTAATGCATCGGATATGCGGCCATGCATTTGCTTTTGAGTAAGGCTTATAAATTTCTTGTAATCAATGATAGACTGCTCATTTGAATACTTTAAAATCTCTAAAGCAAACTCATGATTCTTTATAAGAACTTGTTTAAGGATGTCAACATCAATAAAGCATGCAAAGGATTCTTCAAGAGCCCTGACAGTGAAATGAAGTTTGTAATCTGAGAAGAGCCCTGGTCCACCAACCATCTGTGTCGGCCTAAGGAATTTCAATATAAGGTTTTTATCATTCTCTCCCTCAAGGTAAATTTTTGCCAACCCCGAAGTAAGGCATGCCAAATGTGTTAAAACAGTACCTTGTTTTAATATGATCTCCCCAGCCCTGAATTTAACTATATTTTTAGTTTCACTGATAAGTTGCAGCTCTTCCTTCCCAAGATTATTAAAGATGCTTAATTTCTTTGTGCAATGAAAACAATCCTTTACGCATTCCACATTATTCATAGTATATATATAATTAATAATAATATAACTATCATGATTACAGAGTACAAAAATATTCTAAAATTTGTATTATTCAAATTAAATATAATATTTATCAATCTTTTAATGATATAAATCAGGAATTAAAGTAAAAATCTCACATCGTTAAGAATGATTTATTAAAGTTATATCTTCAATTTTGTAAGCTCAATATAAAACTATTGAAAATATCAAACTAAATTATTATTTACATATAAAATCAAAACAACAATGAAATTTAGAAGAAAGAAAATACAATTATTATTAATATTTGTTTATTTAGTTTTATTATCAGCCTGTGAGTATAATTATATTGAATATGACATTAAACCAGCACCGGATAATGTTAGTTTTAAATCTGATATTATACCAATTTTTGATAACAGTTGCAATATGGGAGGATGTCATACTGCTGGGCATTTTGCGGTTGATTTAACCCCTGCTAACGCCTATGACGATCTTTGGGCCAAGGGTTTGATCGATACAATAAGCCCGGAATTAAGTGGATTGTACACAAAGTTTTATCCACCAAATTCTCATGCTGATAATCGTTATGATGCGAACCAGATGGTTGATATACTTGCCTGGATTGAGCAAGGCGCCAAAGATAACTAGCCTCTTATTTATTAATTACTAAAATATAAAATCTGATGAAGAAGAACAATAGCTTTTTAATCAATACTGTAATAATTGGTGTAATATCAATATTATTTCTCTTTAATAATGCCTTTGCCCAATCCGGTGGCGATGAAAATAAAGTTGATAAAAGACCCGTAAGATCTCCTTTCGAAAGTGGATTGCTTATTGATAATCCTACGATCGTGAATTCTCCCAAAGGATCTTTTGGGCTAATGATCAAGCATAGGTTCGGAACAATACAAAATGGATGGGAGGATATTTATGGTATCTATGCACCTTCTAATATTTATATGGGACTGACCTATAGTATTACCGATAAACTCAGTGTTGGTTTTGCTACCGAAAAGAACAATAAACTTCAGGAGTTTCATCTGAAATGGACTATTTTAGATCAAACCCGATCAAATAGTACCCCGCTTGCTATTAGCTATTATGGGAATTTCGCCATTAATGCAAATAAAAAAGTGACATTAGGAGTTGATGACAAGTTTACAAACAGGATGTCCTATTTTAACCAGATCATTATTGCCCGGAAATTTACTGATAAACTCAGCCTGCAATTTGCCCCAAGTTACTCTCATTTTAATTCTGTTGATACAATTTATGAACACGATGTTATTGGTATTTCAGTTGGAGGTAGGTACAAACTATGGAACGACAATTCCTTTATAATTGATTATTCATACCCAATACCAGTAAAAGAATTTAAGAATCCTGATATGGAACCAAAACCAAATCTTGCATTTGGCCTTGAATTTTCTACCAGCACACATGCATTTCAGGTATTTATAGCTTCTTTTGACCAACTTGTAAGCCAGAGAAATTATGTATACAATCAGCATGAGTTTAACAAAGAGGGGTTACTTGTAGGTTTTAATATATTGGTCAGGCTTAATTAATCTTTATATTTGGAAATCTAATAATATGATGAGATATATGAAATATTTAAGCTTTTCATTCCTTTTGCTAATTATTATATTTTCAAATGTAAATTTTTGTTATTCTCAGGATGAAGCAGCAGAACCTGAAATATATAGCGAAGAGAATGAAAAGTGTTTCAAATGTCATGGGGATAGAAAATATTCGTATTACAACGAAGAGTTGGGTAGGGAAATTAGAAAAAGTATGTACCGGGAATTAATTATTCAGCCTGAAACTTTCTATAAGTCAAATCATAGAAACTTTAATTGTACAGATTGCCATTCGACTGAATATGAAACATTCCCTCACCCCGGGGAACTTAGAATGGAAGAGAAATTTACATGCATTGACTGCCACGGTGGTGATGAGGATTGGGCTCTTTTCAAGTTTGAACAAATTGAAGAGGAATTCAACAAGAGTATTCACTCAACAGTTTATGATGAAGCATTTTCATGTTGGATGTGCCATGATCCACACGAATATCATATTAGTGCCCGTACGGAAAACCAGATTGTCAACACAATTTCCTACGATAATTCTATATGTTTGAGCTGCCATGCTGATATTGATAAATATCAGCTTCTTACTGAAAAGGAAAACCCGAATTTAATTGAAATGCATGACTGGCTGCCAAATCAGGTATTGCATTTTAGAAAGGTAAGGTGTATTGAATGTCATACTGAGATCAATGATAGTATACTTGTTGCACACAATATTTTATCGAAAGAACATGCTGTAAAAAACTGTGTGGCTTGTCATTCAAGTAATTCCCGGCTTATGGCATCATTATACAGACATGTTGTAAGGGAAACAAAAGCTGAAGTGGGATTTGTAAATTCTGTTATTTTGAATGAAGCATATGTTATAGGTGCAAACAGAAACTATTATCTTAATGTAATTAGTATTATTTGTTTTATTCTCGTAATTAGTGGTATTATTGTACACGCAGCATTGCGAATAATTTTAATCAGGAAATAAAAAAGAGATGTTTGAAAAAGTTTATTTATATCCTTTCTGGGTCAGATTATGGCATATAATTAATGCTCTATTATGTATTTTGTTGATCCTTACTGGCCTGAGTTTGCAGTATGCGGGCCAGGAAACTGTGATATTTAGCTTTGATATAGCTGTAAGCATTCACAATGTGTCAGGAATCATCTTATCAATAAATTATCTCTTTTTTATTATTGGAAACCTTATTACAAACAACGGAAAACAATATAATATCAAAAGAAAGAACTTTTATAGAAACCTGGTAATACAGATTCGTTTTTATACAATTGGCATATTTAAAAAGGGAAATGCACCATTTCCAATAAGTAAAGAAAGTAAATTTAATCCATTACAAAGATTTTCATATATTTTTGCAACCTACATAAGTTTAACAATAATTGTTATAACAGGTTGGCTGTATTTCTTTCCCTTAATAATCCCCGATATATTATTTGGTGTAAGCGGAATATTGATCAATGCGATGCTGCATGTATCTTTTGGATTTTTGATCTCAATTTTCCTTCTGATACACGTGTATTTTTGCACTATTGGAGCAACTGCTGGCTGCAATTTTGTGAGCATAATTACAGGATGGCATAGGAGCGGTCATTAGATAATAAGATAATTCACCCTTTGAGTTAGTATTTTTAAGATGTCAAGGAATGTTTAGAAACATAAATATTTGTATAAATTTAACTTTAGTCTGATCTTTGTATATTTATTATTATTAATAAATTTTACAATATAGCATATAGGCAATTTAACTTCTGAAATGCATAAAAAAAAGACCATCTGGCAATTTCCCTGGAAATACAAAGAAAGTTTTACCATAGCCATTGCACTGTTAATAACAGGCTTTGCAATTGAGTATTTTATTGGTAAAAACAATATTTGGCTACCTGCATGGCCAACAAATCTTATAATAATTGTAGCTTTCTGGGCATATTTCATATTTCTTGATCGTTATGTGAAGCATTCAATGATTAACTGGTTATCAAGCACATATGCAGCAATCTCTGCAATTAGTGTATTTACTGTTCTTATTTTATTAATGGGTTTTATTATTCAAACTGATAAGGGAACACCTTCATTTATTAGTCGCATTGGATTAACACATGTAATCAGTTCATGGCCTTACCTGATTACCTCAATGTATCTGATGATAATTCTTGGATTTACTATAACAAGAAGGTTCTTTCCTCTGAGAATAAAAAATCTGGCCTTCTTTCTAAATCATGGTGGTTTATGGCTTGTTATCGCTGCAGCTTCTTTAGGCTCCGCTGATTCATGGAAATTATCTATGGTTCTAAACGAGGGTGAACAAACTAACATTGCCGGTGACAGCAGAAACAGAAATTTGTTTGAAATGCCGTTTAAACTAGAACTTTTGGATTTTGATATTGAAGAATTTCCTCCAAATCTGGGATTATTAAGTATTAAAACCGGGAAGCTGATAATTGAGAAAGGTGATAAATTAATTGAGGTTGAAGTTGGATATGAAGATAAAGTTGGAGACTGGAATATAATTGTTGAAACTTATTATCCTTCTGCTGTTGTGGATGGTGATAAATATGTTGTCAGTGAGCTGATGGGTTCAGTTCATGCAGTTTTTGTTGTTGCAGAGAACTTGCTCAGCGGTGAAAAAAGGAGTGGTTGGGTGACAAACGGAAGTATGATGTATAGCCCTGAATATCTCATACTGGATAATGATCATTCAATTGTAATGACTATTCCCACACCAAAAAAATATAGTTCGCAAATAAAAGTATTCTACCCGAATGGGGATATTGAAGATGTTTTTATTGAAGTCAATAAACCAGCCCGAATTCTCGACTGGGTAATATATCAGGTTGGTTATGATGAAAAAATGGGTAAATGGTCTAAGTCTAGCATTATAGAAATAGTGCGTGATCCCTGGCTACCCGTTGTATATGTTGGAATTTTTATGATCCTGGCAGGCTCATTATATTTAGTCTGGATGGGAAGAACGAAAAACTAAATATTAAAAAATATGACCTGGCTTGAATACCCGATTTATGTTTATTTAACATCCAGCTTATGGATTGCAGGATTATTATTGTTATGGATACCAAAAACATATAGATTCCACTTACTTGCTGATATTTTGGTTATTGGAGGTATTATTTCTTTGGGATATTTCCTGACTGCATTATGGATCTCCCTGGAAAGACCTCCGTTCAGAACTCTGGCAGAAACCCGCTTATGGTATTCTATGTTTTTATCAGTAATCGGACTTATAATTTATTACCGGTGGAAACTAAGATGGATGTTGGTCTATACCCTCCTGCTTTCTATTCTTTTCCTTTTCATAAACTACCTTAATCCCGATACTTTTGATAAAACCCTGATGCCGGCATTACAAAGTCCCTGGTTTGTTCCCCATGTTGTTGTTTATATAATTGCATATGCTTTACTGGCTGTTTCGTCGCTTATAGGTATAAAAGGCCTGGTCATAATGCGTATGAAAAAACAAATAACTGGTACTATAAACCTTGCTGATAATATAGTGTACATTGGTTTCGCATTTCTGACATTCGGATTACTTTTTGGTGCATTATGGGCAAAAGAAGCCTGGGGAAATTACTGGACATGGGACCCTAAAGAGACATGGGCATTTCTGACCTGGATGGTTTATTTATTATATATTCATTTCAGAGTAAGAAAAAGAATGAATGTTAACACTGCCTTATGGGTGTTGTCATTATCTTTTGTCATTCTTTTAATATGCTGGTTCGGAGTTAATTACCTGCCATCAACACAATCCAGTGTTCATGTTTACTCAAGCTAATTTTTATTAGTTTATAAGTACAGAGATAATTAGGATCAAGATTTTATTTGTCTCATATCTCCATATTAATTGATTTTTCATTTCATTTACTTTTGATTATTTTTGAAAAAAATGTTTGTAATGAAAAAAACAGTCAGGCAGAATATTAAAAAACCTACCCGGAAAATTAAATCAATCGATTCCCCAAAAAGTAGAATCATAGCAATGGCAGTAGTGATGCTTGCCACATTCATGAGTTTTTTCCCGTCATTGAACAATGCAATTGATATTTGGGATGATCAGTTTTACATAATTACGAATTCCCTTATTAAAGATCTGTCATGGGATGGTATTAAGAATATTTTCGCTTTTGTACCTGTCGTTGGAAACTATCATCCTTTAACAGTATTATCCTATGCAATTGAATATGCCATTTTTGAATTTAATCCTGTTGCATATCATCTGGATAATCTAATATTACATCTCCTGAATACATTGATGGTGTTCATTTTTGTTTACAAACTCAGCTCCCGGCTTTGGGTGGCTTTTATTGCATCTATTTTATTTGGAATACATCCCCTTCATGTTGAATCAGTGACATGGGTATCTGAACGTAAAGATGTACTGTATGCATTTTTCTTTTTACTTGGACTTATTTGCTGGATGAATTTTAAAAGCAATGGTAATAAAAAGTACTATTTCTTTGCGATGGGTCTATTTGTTTTATCATGTTTATCAAAAGGCATGGCAGTTACTTTTTCAATTATTATTATTTTGATTGATTATTTGCAAGCTAAAAAAGTCACATACAAGATACTAATCGATAAAATACCTTTTCTTGTGATTTCAATTGTTTTTGGTTTATTAGCCATTAAAGTTCAGGGCGATAGTTCGGCTATTGGCTTTACCGAGAACGAGGTATACAATGCCAGCGACAAATTTTTCTTCGCTAACTATAGCTTGTTCTTTTATATCAAAAAGATGCTGCTACCTTTTGAGCTGTCAGGTTTATATCCCTATCCTATAAAAAGCGGAGGCCCGTTACCATTTATATTTTATTTCTCTTTCCCGGCGAATTTAATTCTTGTCTTTCTAATGCTCTACTCATTAAAGCGAACAAAAAAAGTAATGTTTGGGAGTTTGTTTTTTATTGTAAGCATATTTCCCGTCCTGCAGATATTATCTGTAGGATCGGCGATTGCTGCTGACAGATATTTTTATATAGCATCAATAGGATTGTTTTACCTTGCTGGACTTGGATTTGATAATATTTATAATAACAAATCCAGAGCTACATTGAGAGTTTTTGTAATTATACTTTCTGTTATCATCTTAAGTGTTTTTTGTGTTATTACATTTGAGAGGACCAAGATATGGAAGACCAGGGGAACTTTCTGGGGGGATGTAGCCATGAAAAACCCCAATCTTGAACTACCTTATCTAAACAGAGGGATTTATTATATGACAATCGAAGATAAAGATGCCGCCCTGGCAGATTTTAGCAAGGCACTTAAGATCTTTCCTGATTATCAGGATGCCTTAAAACAAAGGTATCATTTGTTAATTGGTAAGGGTCTTTATCAGGAAGCTCTGGCAGATCTGAACAGAATAATCAGGCTTGAGCCAGACAATGTTACAGCTTACCTTATGATAGGAGAGGTATATGGGAAACACCTAAATGACACAGAGAATGCGTTAGTATACCTTTTAAAAGCTTATGAACTTAATCCGAATGAGTACTCGGTCTTAAGCAATTTGGGTATAGTTTATGCAATGAAGGGTGATGCTACTAATGCAATAAAATATTTTAACTTTGCAAAGGAGTTACAACCCAATGATGCAAACCTATTATTAAATCTGTCGATTTTATACGGAAACATAGGGGATACACAAAAAGCTGAAGAATACCGGAAAAAGTCAGAATTAGCTAATTAATATGAAATGTATACTCTGATCATATTTTTCTTTTCTTTGTTATTATGCATGAATTCGGGAGGAGATGCTTATATGGCGGCAAGAAAAAAAATGGTTGAACAGCAGATTGAACAACGTGGAGTTCGCGACACTGCAACAATACGGTCAATGCTTGCTGTTCCCCGACATTTATTTGTACCATTAAGCTCCAGGAAAAGTGCATATGAAGACCGGCCTTTATCTATTGGTTACGGACAAACTATTTCACAACCATATATTGTAGCATATATGACTGAGGCGATAAATCCTTCTAGCTGTAAAAAAGTATTAGAAATAGGAACAGGTTCAGGTTACCAGGCCGCTGTTCTGGCTGAGATTGTTGATAAAGTTTATACTATTGAGATCGTTAAAGAGCTGGGAGAGAGAGCAAAAAAAACTTTAAAAGAGTTGAATTATGATAATGTTTTTGTAAAGATAGGAGATGGTTATATTGGTTGGGAAGAACATGCTCCCTATGATGCAATTGTTGTTACAGCTGCTCCTGATAAAATTCCACCACCCTTGATCAAACAGCTTAAGGATGGTGGTAAGATGATAATACCTGTTGGCTCCCCATACAATATTCAGCATCTGACCCTTGTTGAAAAATCAAATGGGAAGATCAAATCAAAAAGAAAACTACCTGTTCGTTTTGTTCCTTTTACAGGAGATCAAAAGAATAATTGACTTTTTATTCTCCCTACTCAATTACTTAACGAATCAACTAATTACTATATCTAGTTTTCCCCAAGAATATAATCGTCGTATTCGATTTCAAAACGAAGTTTATGTTTAGCTTCTTCCTGAGCTAAGGAGAGGAATATTTGTTGTAAACTGGTATTAGGGGCAATTGCCGATAAGTCAGAATATAATTTAAAGGCAGATTTTTCTCTCTTCATTGCAAGTATCAGAGCTTCTCTATAGGTCATGTCAGGTGTTATATCAACCTTTACAATATAATCTCCAATTTTTAAGTCAGTTACTTTTTCATCTTTAAATTCAAAAGCTTCAGTTTCTTTGATCTTTAACAATCGTGCTTTGTGGCCTTTTTCTTCCTTAGCAAATTGTTCAAAAACTTCACTCATTGCTTCATTTTCGGAGTTGTTTGCCAGCTTAGTGTAAAAATCAACGGCATTTTGCTCAGCGTTTATAGCAAAATCGAGAATGTCGTTTATTGTTTTAAATTCTTTCATGATAGGTTTTTAAATTAGATTATTTTTTCATTCAGTGTTTCTTGCATATTTTTCAGATATTCTTTAGTCGGTATGAACTTTACCTTAAAAGTATCTATTATTTCAAATCCGGAATTTTCGAAGTATTCAGTGATTTTCGGAATACTTTTATCGCCCCATCCATAAGAACCAAAAGCAATAGCTTTTCGGTTAGCGGGAGCCAAACCCTGTAAATATGTTAGAAAAGCTGCGACGGTCGGTAAAATGTTTTTATTCAGGGTAGGGGAGCCAACACAGATATATTCAGCTGTTATAATTTCTGTCATTATATCCGACATATGATTGTGCTGAAGACTGATAACCGGGGCAATAAAGCCTTTGTCCTCAAATACTTCCTGAATTGCAAACGCCATCTTTTCAGTTGAATGCCACATTGTGTCGTAAATAATTATGGCTTTCTTCTCAGTAACACTTGATGCCCATTTTATATATTCTGAAAATATTTCTTTTACATATTTTCTCCAGATAATTCCATGGCTGGGTGCAATTATCTCTATATCCAAGCCTTTTGCAGCTTCAATTTCTTTTTGTACGGGTTTAGAATAGGGTAAAACTATATTTGCATAGTACTTCCTTGCTTCAAGCATTATCATATCGAACGGGTACTCATCGTCAAATCTTGCAGATGAAGCAAGGTGCTGCCCGAATGAATCGTTAGAGAAAAGTAATTTTTCTTCAGGAACATAACAAATCATATTATCCGGCCAGTGAACCATAGGAGTTAAAACAAATTCAAGGTTTCTTTTGCCAATATTAATTTTATCTCCAGTTTCAACCACTTTGTATTTATAGTCTTGAAAATGATGCATCCTGAGACCTTTTTCTCCATTTGGGCAAGTGATAATTGTTGCATCCGGAGCTAATCTCATAATGTCGGGAATAGCACCTGAGTGGTCCATTTCAACATGATTGGAAACTATATAATCTATTTTTGAAGGATCAATAATATCTGATATCCTTTTTAACATTTCATCCTTCAGATTAGATTTAACAGTATCGATTAATGTTATTTTTTCATCAATTATCAGGTAGGCATTATATGTCGTGCCTCTCTGAGTAAGATATCCATGGAAATTGCGCAGATTCCAATCTATAGCACCGACCCAATAAATCCCTTCTTTAATTTTTTTTACTTTCATAATTATTATACAACTAATTTAAGTTTTTGTAGCCAAACATATTATTGGCTTTTATCATCTTCGAAACATATTTTGGTACCATTTTTTCCCATTCAGAGTCATTTTTATGAATTTTCCTCAGGACTTCTTTTGAGAATATATGGAGATTTTTTTCATTAACGTTTTTTATTTCAACAATTTTTTTTGTGAGTATAAAATAATTTATTAAAGTTCTAATATCAGGACTTAAGTTCAAACCCTCCAAAGTTAATAATTCTTCTGAATTTCTTTTTTTTGCCGGATAAAGATATAATTTCAAGTCCTTCGGAAGTAACAAGCTGCTTGCTTCAAGTATTCCACCTCTGAGATGTGTATAGTAACGGTCTTTCAAAACATCTTTCATGTTAATAATGCCTGCGACTAATCCAAGTTTCGAAATTTTAAACTGTGTAAAAAATGAAACCAGTTCGTAATGGTGTTGGAACCTTGAAACCATAACATTCATACCCATTCCGCTAAGAAGTTTAACTCTGTCTAAAAAATCACGCTCATCTAAAGCGCCTTTTTCATAGAGGTTATTAAGACTTAACTCGCAAAATATAAGAGTATTCTCTTTAGTGCATTTTGTCTCTTTTTTAAACAATGAGAAACCTGTTCTGATCATATCAAATCCAACGTAAGTAATAGGCCTGAAACTGCCCCTCAGAAACAAAATATTTTTTTTATAGAAAATATCTGAAGCTTGTCCCATTTTCATATTTCTGTCGAACATTACAGCATTTGTCATCTTGTTTTTTACAAGCTGTACACCTAGTAGTCTGTTATCAATATAATCGAGCTGTGGGCCAGACATTGTAATCATATCCACCTCAACCTGATCGGTTGATATATAATCCATTATGGATTGAAGAAAATTATTTGGTTTATTGTAGTGGTAATAAGCACCATATATCAGGTTAACTCCCAATATTCCAAGAGTACGTTGCTGCAAGAAGTTATCCTGTTCATGCATGCGAACATGCATTATTATTTCGTTGGGTTCAGATTTGGGCTCGAGCTGATATTTGATTCCAACCCAGCCGTGTGGTTCATTATCCTTACGAAAATTTATTGTAGAAACTGTATTGGCAAAGGCAAAAAAGCATGTTTTCTCGCTCTTTTTATTATGCAACACCTCAGTAAGAGAATCGAATTCAACGCTGAGCATTTTTCTGAGACGTTGCTTACTAACATATCTTTTGTCATCAGAATGACCATAGATCTTATCGCTCAAAGCCATATCATATGCTGATATTGTTTTAGCGATAGTTCCTGAGGAGCCTCCGGCAATAAAAAATCTACGGGCAACTTCCTGACCTGCTCCAATTTCAGCAATAGTGCCAAAAATATCTGGCTCAAGATTAATTTTTAGAGCCTTATGCCTGGGGCTTTCACCAGTTAATTCCATAGTTTGTTATTGCTAGGGATTTTTAGTCATTTAGATAATTCATTTTCTTTATTGCGACTAATACGATTCTGTATGCTACAAAAATCAATATAGGCCAGCTTAAAAACCACATTATTGCTTCAGAATAATTCATGATAATAAATTGTTAAATTAATACTTGTGCTCTGTTAATTCCATCTCTTCTTTAGTAATTTGCCTTTTGTTGATCGACCTCCAGGCATACCATATGTAAGCAATAACAAATGGAATCATAATAGAAACATAACTCATTACCGTTAGGGTAAATTGACTTGAAGAGCTGTTTTGTATCGTAAGAGAACTCTGTAAATCAAATGTTGATGGATAATAAGCTGTATTATTAAAACCAGCTAACAAAAATACTGCAAATACAGTTAATATTGTTCCTGTACCTGTATACCAGATACCCTTTCTGCTGTTTTTTAATAGAGTAACAAATATACCAAACAGTACACCTATTACACCAAGCAGAAAAATAATCAGGACTAACGGCATTTGAAGTAGATTATGGAGGTATTTATATTTTTCCATCGAAACTATTTTTGTCATAGGATCAACGGCAAAGCCTTCTCTGGTAAGTAATAAAGCAACAAAAAGCAGGAAAAATACAAGAAATCCAATTGTACAAAGCTTTAACTGTTTCCTGGATCTGCTTACAATTTCATCATCATCAATTGTATTAATAAAATACAATAATCCAAGTACTCTTGATAAGCCGAATATTGTTAATCCTAAGGATAGGCTAAAAATATTAAATGCAGCTTCAAGCCCATGATAAGGTGTTTCCCACCTGGAAATTACAGGATCAGCAATATTAGTAATTCTTAATTTATCAATAGAGAACTCAGAACCTGTAAAGAAGGTCCCAACAGCAGTACCGATTAAAATAGTTGCTAATAACCCATTAATAAATAAAAATGTATTAAAGGTTTTCTCACCGAGAAAATTATTTGGTTTTGTACGGTATTCATAAGATACTGCTTGTATAATAAAACTAAAAAGTATTATAACCCAAACCCAGTATGCTCCACCAAAACTTGTAGAATAAAACAATGGAAAAGAAGCAAAAAATGCACCCCCAAAAGTAACCAGTGTTGTAAAAGTCAAATCCCATTTTCTGCCAATGGCATTTATAAGTATAGTTCTTTGTATTGATGTTTTGCCAATCCGGTTGATCAGCATTTGGCCTCCCTGGACAAACATAAGAAATACCAGAACGGACCCAAGTATGGATATTATAATCCACCAGTATTGTTGCAATGCTAAATATGATAAGTTTTCAAACATGTTTAACTCCTTTCTTCTTTAGGTCCTAATTTAATTTGACGTAACATGATTTTTAGTTCAACAATAAGCAGTATAGTAAACAGAACTAAAAATAGCATAAAAGTAAACTGAACAGTTCCTGTATTCAGGTGTGAAGTCGACATCCATGTAGGCAACAGCCCTTGTATGGTCCATGGCTGACGTCCAAATTCTGCAACTACCCATCCCAACTCAGACGCAAGGAAGCCGAGTGGAATTGTCCAGATAGCCAGCTTTAATAATTGCCTTTTGTCAGCAAGTTTGTCTTTTAAGGCGAAAAATAGTATTACAATAAAAAAGAGAATAAAATACATTCCCAGGGCAACCATAACATGGAAACTGTAAAAAGTTGTTGCAACGGGAGGAATTATACTTTCTTTATCAGGCATGTAACCATAACCAAAATCACTAAAATTGTCTTCAAGGTCCTTCTTTGCTATTGCAGCTGCAACATCATCATTATTATTTTTTGCAATTTTATATTCTGCTAAACCATTAATAGCAATTTTCCCTCTTTTTATTCTCTCCTCAACTGGTTCTATACCTTGATCTGGATTTCCATTCACAAGGTCTTTAATGCCGGGAACAAAGGCATTGGCATCCCGGAAGGCGAGGACAGACAAAAATTTAGGAATTTTAAGAGCAAATATATAATCATCATTATCGTTGTGGATATTCTTTTCAGGATTTAGAACACCTACAGCAACTAGTCCTGCACCTTCTTCACCATCGTACAATCCCTCCATAGCAGCAAACTTCATAGGTTGGGTCTGGGCCACATCATAGGCTGATCCATCTCCGGTATATGCAACAAACAAAGATGAAATGAGGCCAAATATTACTGCAATAACAATGCTCCTTTTAGCAAAAAGAATATGGCGTTGTTTTAATAGGAACCACGCACTCACCCCAACTACAAAAAGAGAAGCCACAACGTAGCCATTTGAAATGGTGTGAAGAAATTTGTATACAGCAGTGGGGGAGAAGAGTATCTCTCCAAAGTTAAGCATTTCATTTCTTGCTGTATCAGGATTAAAATGCATTCCAACAGGGTTTTGCATCCAGGCATTAGCAGCAAGGATCCATAATGCTGAAAGGTTTGAGCCTATAGCAACCAACCATGATGAAAGCAGATGGAACTTCTTACTTACTTTATCCCATCCAAAAAACATCACTGCAATAAATACTGACTCCAGAAAGAAGGCCATAATACCTTCAATGGCCAGAGGAGCACCAAAAATATCTCCTACAAACCATGAATAATTTGACCAGTTTGTCCCAAATTGAAACTCAAGAATTATTCCGGTTGCAACACCTATTGCAAAGTTGATTCCAAAGAGCGTCATCCAGAATTTGGTTAGGTTTTTCCAGCTCTCTTTTCCGGTCCTGACATATATTGAATGCATTATTGCAATAATAAACGACAGGCCAAGTGTAAGTGGAACGAATAACCAATGATAAATAGCCGTTAGGGCAAATTGTGCCCGGGACCAATCAACCAGAGAGTAATAAATTTCATCCATTTTCAGTTGTTTTGGTTAGTTAATATGTTAATTACATGATCGCTTTTTTCTTTATCCGTTGAATATCTGGAACTCAGGAAATCAGGGAATACGAATATTCTGAGTATAGCAAACATAATAAATAATTTTATCAGAATGATGACCCAGAGTTTTCGGCTAAGCTTGCTTTGACCTCTGAATCCTTCAATATAAAATGATATGACTCTTCTGACGTATTTCATTACTTAATAGTCATGCCTGGCATGATTATAAATGTTTGTAATTTAATGAAAATTGAAAGCGAATGATGAATAATAATTATGGATACTCAAATGATCGCCCTGTCATTTCATCAATAATTATTCTTATGATCTCTACATTATCAACTGAAGGTTTTGAAAATTCAAACTCTCTCTCAGCATAATTGTGCATAAATATTTCAAGGCCTTCAATTTTTTCATCATAATCTTCAACGAATTCAGCTTTCCCAAATGCTATTACACTTCTGTATTTAAGCCTCCAGGAACATGCAATGTGTTCATGCCTGTGAAATAACTCGTGGTCTGTATCGAATACGACACAAACATTATTGTTCTTTTGTAAAATTTTTAACTTTTTCCCTTCTTTTGCTGTGTGAAGATATATAACATTATTTTTATATCCAAAACAAAATGCAAGCACATATGGTTTGCCATTATCTACAAAGCTGACATGGCATACTTTTGATTTGTTAATAATATCTTCCTTTTGTTTTTGATCAACAATATCCTTAATGCTTCTGTCTCTTTTGTATTCTGAATTTTTCATGGTTTCATTTAAAAATCACACCTGTTTCTTTATACCAGAAGATAAAATCAAGATACCCCAGTGGGATATTTATTTGTGAGGAGAACTCTTTCATTTTGTTTTCAAGATCGATGTAGATACGAGGAGTAATGCTTTTGGGAATTTCCGGAATTAACCCAAAGTGTTTCATGTTCTTTAAAATATGTCTGTCGAGTATAGCCAGATCTTCAACAAAACCTATATTACGTAAGAAATGACTTGCTTCCTTGTATCCTATCCCGATAACATTTTCAGCCAGCCATTTCCTTTTCTCGAAAATATCACCTGCATTATTTAATAATTCCCTGATAAGAAAACCTTGCGGCCCTGAGAACATTACCCTTGCATTAAGCAGATATTTTGCTTTGTTATTTTTAAAACGAACTCTGTTTAACTCCTTACTGATCCTGTTACTATTACCTTTAAATAAATCTTTGGACTCAACCAGATTGCAAATTGCTTTCCAGGCTTCTATTGCTTTTGATTGTGGGGTTAAAATACAAAATGAGAGTTCGATAAATAATTCAACATCACTTCCATCCAGCCATATGCTTTTAAAACCTTTAATCTTATTCTCAACCAGAAATTCAATTTTATTGTGAATTTCAAATAATTCCTCTGTAATTTCTTCAACAAGATTATTATGTGATTTATTCAACTCGCTGATCAAATCTTTCAGTTTTTAGGAAATTAATATAGATAAAGAATTATTCTTCAGCTTCTTCGAATTCATCTTTATCAACACCACAAATAGGGCAGGTCCAGTCATCCGGAAGATCTTCGAAAGCAGTACCCGGAGCAATTCCGTTATCAGGATCACCAGCTGCAGGATCATAAATATAGCCACATGGCTGACATTCAAATTTTTTCATAATTTAAGATTTTTATTTATTATAATTATTAAACTTAAGGCACTTTAAGTACTTTAAATACTCTAAGTACTTCTTACTATTCTATTCCGCCAAAATATTTCATAAACTGGGTTCTTTCGAACGCGGCTGGATTTTTCACCTCCGCTGAACTCATTTTGCTTCTGAATTCATCAAGTCCGGAAAAATTATTTTTTGTCATCCACTCTTCTATATCTTTAAGCATAGTTAAGATAAACTCAGGTCCTTTTTGATAGATGGCAGATACTATTTGCACTGTTTTTGCACCAGCAAGAATTTGCTTTACTACTCCTTTTCCATCATGAATGCCTGTAGAAGCAACAAGATCATTTTTAATTTTTGGTGAAAGTAAGGCAATCCATCGAAGTGAAGTTGTCAATTCCTGTGGTGAGCTAAACACATTAGAAGAAGTGATTTTAAACTTATCAATGTTAATATCCGGACTGTAAAACCTGTTAAATAAAACAAATGAATCAACATTCTTGGTCCAGCTTAATTTTTGAATCAGATTTGCAAGTCCGGATGAATATTTACACATTTTTAGTGCTATTGGAATATTGATTTGAGATCTGACTTTCTTGCTGACATTAAAGTATTTTTTTTCATTTGTCGCACTGTCATTTTTTTCGTCAGAAGGCAGCAACGAAATATTTAATTCAAGGGCATCTGCTCCGGCTTCTTCAATTTTTTTTGCAAATGTTATCCACTCATCAGCAGAAACACAATTGATGCTGGCTATAACAGGTATATTGACTGCTTTTTTCGCATCCTGTATTAAGTGAAGATAATTTCTGACACTATACTCCTTTGAATAAAACTTAACATATTCATGAGATTCCGGATAATCATAATAACTGCTGTTTTCTCCGTAAACATCAGATTCATGAATTATCTGTTCTTCAAATAACGATTTAATAACAACGGCTGCAGCATTGTTGTCTTCAAGTTTCTTAATTTTTTCAACACTATTTGTTAATCCTGAACTTCCAATGATTATTGGATTTTTCAGTTTAATTCCCATATATGTTGTTGAAAGATCAATCATTTGTACCTCCTTTATTATTTACATATTTAAATAAAAAATTTACCAAAAAATAAAGCTGTTAATTCACAACTACGACATTTGTATTGTGGAGTAAAAGTTTACATCTAAATTAATTGCCATCTTGTAAAGGGACAAAGGATCTCTGTTTTAATTCCCGGTCAAGCATAAATAAACCAGCTCCTTTTCCATCAATAAGTTTCAATTGATCGAGAATATCTGACACCGTTGCTTCTTCTTCAACTTGTTCAGAAACAAACCAATGAAGCAGGTTCACTGTTGCATGATCTTTTTCCTCAATTGAAATATTAACAAGTTCATTAATTAATCTGGTTACTTCTTGCTCATGCGTATAAGTTGCTTCAAACACATCGATTATATTATTCCATTCCCCGGGAGGATCTGCAATAGGCATCAGAGAAACTTTTCCTCCACGGTCGATTATGTATTGAAAAAGTTTCATTGCATGTGCCTGCTCTTCTTCAAATTGAATTTTCATCCAGTTAGAAAAACCATTCAGGTTTATTGAAGCTAGATAGGCGGACATGGAAAGATACAGATAACTGGAATACATCTCTGCATTGAGCTGCTTGTTTAATTCTTCTTCAAGTTTTTTACTTAACATCTGTTTATTGTTTTAATTTGAGTTAGAAATTCACCATTTTTGATGGTGGTAATGTCCTTATTTTGTTATCCAATATTAATTATAAAGGAATATTGGAAGATTGGAATATTGGAATAATGGAATATTGATTTGAATATCAAAGTTTACTATTTCTTTCCAGCATTCCACTATTCCACCATTCCATGATCCCTATCGTTATGAATTCTTCCAGTTTCCGTGTAAGTTGCAATATGCTCTTGCTGTAACATTTTCTGCTTTCGTGAGGAATATAGCTTCAGGTTTTTCACCAGGTTTTAGATATGTTGTGTAAACATCATCTTCAGTTATCAGCTCAATCCACTCAATATAATGATCATCTGCCATTGGATGTGCAACTTCACCTACAGTAACTTTATAACCGCCATCAATTTTTTCAATCACAGGGACATGTTTTTCTGTAGCAGCGTCAGTTGTGTTTTCATTTAACAGAGACATTTTAGTATTACAACATACCAATTCACCTCCTCCAATATGCTTAACTTCAACAATGTTACCACAAACTTTGCATTTATATACTTCTGATCTTTTTGTCATGATTTTTTCTCCTTTTATTTATTAGTTAATAGAATCTAAATATACAAAGATATTTTGTTCTTGAAAATTATTTTTAATATAAATTAATTTTTTTTTGTAATATTGGAATGCTGGAATATTGGAGATAATATTAATTAGTACTATACATTATTCCAATATTCCACTATTCCATTCTTCCAGTTCTTTAATGTGAGCTTAGGTATTCGGCTACACCTTCCTGAGTTGGTTTCATAGCGTCTTTTCCTTCAGTCCAGTTTGCAGGGCAAACTTCTCCGTGTTCTTCAAAATGGTGCAAAGCATCCACTATTCTAAGTGCATCATCAATATTTCTTCCCAATGAAAGATCATTAATTAATGAATGTCTTACGATTCCTTGTTTGTCAATAAGAAATAAACCTCTGTATGCTACAGGAGCTCCATTAAATATTGCTTTACCGTCTTCATCATAGTCGTACTCACCGGCAAGAACTCCAAAGTTTTCAGATATTGTTTTTGTGAGGTCTGCAACAATCGGATATTTCACTCCCTTTATGCCACCTTTGTTCAATTCTGTTTGTAACCAGGCCCAATGTGAAAATTCTGAGTCAATTGAACAACCGACTACCGCAACATTTCTTTTCTCAAACTCTTCAATTTTTTCCTGAAATGCAAGAAGTTCAGTTGGACAAACAAATGTGAAATCGAGAGGATAGAAGAAAAATATCACATCTTTCTTGCCAATGTATTGTTCTAAAGAAAAATCTCCGATAATTTCAGATCCGTTAATAACTGCTTTTGCTTTAAATAAAGGTGCTTTTTTTCCTACTAATGTTTCCATAATTTATTTTTGTTTTTTATGTTAATGATTTGTTATGTATTTAAGTTATAATTTGTTTTTCATTTTTTGGATTAATCTAAAAGATACTCCGGGTAATTATTGTTTACATTTATCACAAATACCTTTTATGTAAAGATGTGTCTCATTTATTTTGAAATTCTTAATCTCTCCATAATCAATATTTGATGGATTTATCTTAAAATCATAAATTTCTTCACACTTTTCACATTTAAAGTGGCCATGTAATGATGTGTCAGCATCATATCTTATTTCATTATCTTCAATATTTACAACACTTATTATCCCTTTTTCCAAAAACAGCTTTAAAGTATTATATACCGTTGTTTTAGAAAGTGTTGGAATTTCTTTTATTAGTTCTTTATAAATTCTATTAACAGTTGGATGATTATGATTTGTTGTAAGATATTCAAAAACCCTCATTCTTTGATACGATGGCTTAATGTCATTTTTTATAAGATATTCGCTTATGTTTTCAACTTTTATCATTTGAGCCTATCTAAAAATGTAATCGTTATAAAAATGTAATCGCTACAAAAGTATAAAAGATTTTTAATATATCAAGTATTTTTTGTAAAAAAATAATAAAAAACTACAAATAAATCGTAAGTGCCAAGAAATCAGGGCTAAAAAAGTTAAGGGTTTTTTTATCGATCTATGTTTTTTATTGTAGTAGGTGGATTAATCTTTCTTTATTGAGAATTTCAATTTTTTTCCCTTTTGCTATTATTATTCCATCATTCTCCAATTCGCCGATTATTCTTCCTAGTGACGGGCGTGTTACTCCGAAGAACTCTGCAAGCTCCTTTTGAGTTTTAGGTAAAATGATAAAATTATTATTCTGTCGTTTCGAAAGATCTAAAATAAAATGAGCTATTTTACTTTTAATTGTTTTAAATGAAAGGAACCTAATTTTGTTTGAGAGGAATTGTGTTCTGTTTGATATAATATCTAAATAATTACTTAAAATTATCTGATTGGTTTGCAATAAGATTAGAAATGATTCTTTGGGAATAAATAATATTTTCACATCTGAATTAGCCACAACATTAACAGGATATTTATTGTTAGCACCAAAAATAAAGGCTGCTGCTATATGCCGTGGGGTTTCAATATCTTCAATTTTTATGATCTTACTGGAAAAATCAGTCATCTCGCCCTTTACACTTCCATCAATTACTGTCATCAAATTATTGCATTCATCTCCACTCTGGTAGATCATAGTACCAGATGAATAGGATCGAAGTTGGTGGTTGATTTTACTGAGAATATCTTCTATTACTTCAGGAATTATCCCTTTAAAAACGGGGGAATTTGTTAATATTTGTATCATTTTTAATTAATATTCTATACGGATTTTTTTTGCCGCTAAATCTCTAAAACACTAAATTCCACTAAATTTAATTTTCTTTTTTGTGAATTTTTGTGTTTTCGTGTTTTTGTGGCTGAAATTCATTTTCTCTATAAAAGTAAAAAAATATTAGCATTTGTAACAAATGTTACTTTTCTGCTAAGATACAATGTATATTATTGCAACAAAATTCAGACTTAATTAAAATTACATAAAACTAAAAAAAATGGAAAGAGATATTATTAAAATAGATGATGATTTGTGTACTGGATGTGGTGACTGTGTTCCTGGATGTCATGAAGGTGCTTTACAAATTATTGATGGCAAGGCACGTTTGATCAGTGATCTTATGTGTGATGGTTTGGGAGCTTGCATCGGGCATTGTCCGGAGGGAGCAATTACTATTGAAAGAAGAGAAGCAGAACCTTATGATGAGATTGCTGTGATCAAAGAGATGGTAAAAAAAGGTAAGAATGTTGTTATAGCCCACCTTCAGCATCTTAAAGAGCATAATGAGATGCAGTTTATGGGGCAGGGAGTGCAGTACCTCGAGGCAAACAGAGATTCACTTGGTTTTGATCTGGATGAGGTTAAGCATATGGTGCATAATGGTATTAAGCCTGATATGGCTCACTCACATTCGGTACCTGAAGTAGCTGAAGTGCCTGAAGCAGTTGCATGTGGTTGTCCCAGTGCAGCTCCAATTGATTTTAACATCGATATTGATAAGGTGAATGAGGCAGGAAAGTACGGTTCAAATGGAGGCAATGATTCAGCACCATCAGAATTGAGACAATGGCCTGTACAGCTACATTTATTGAACCCACAGGCAAGTTATTTTCAGAATGCAGATGTTGTTATGGCTGCTGATTGTGTTGCTTTTACCATGGGGAGTTTTCATAGCGATTTTATAAAAGGGAAGACCCTTGCTATCGCTTGCCCGAAGCTTGATTCCAACCTGGAATCATATGTTGAAAAACTTAGCTCAATGATTGATAACTCAAAGATAAATACATTGACAGTGGTTGTCATGGAAGTTCCATGTTGCAGTGGCTTAATGCAATTGACGCAAGCTGCTCTAAGAAATGCTTCGAGAAAAGTTCCTGTAAAAAAAGTAGTCGTTGGCATTCAGGGGCAAATTTTGTCAGAGGATTGGGTGTAGGGGATTATGAATTACGGATTATGAATTACGGATTATGAATAGTTGCGAGTGATTTCGGAGCCAACAAACCTATGAACCAGTGAAACTTCATCACTGTTAATTAAATAACACTATTTGTAAAGCATCTAAATTACATGTTACCGTAAAATAGCTTTATAATTATATTTAGAATATATATTTTTGTGTAATTGATTACCTTATTGCATTTATATAATTGACAAGTTTATGGAAAGTTATAATTCGCAGCGTTCAGTTTACGGTAAATTTAAAGTTGTTTTAATAATTCTGGCCGGTATGATTGTCGGTCTTTTTGCATTTAATGTTTATGTTTCAAATGCAGTTTCCTATCTTTCAGACGATCCTGGAACTTGTATGAATTGTCATATAATGGCACCTCAATATGCAACCTGGAATCATAGCTCTCATCGTGAAGTTGCAAACTGTAACGACTGTCATGTACCTCATAATAATGTATTCAATAAATATTACTTTAAAGGTAAGGATGGATTGCGCCATGCTAGTATTTTTACGATGCGTGCTGAGCCCCAGGTTATTTTTATAAAGGAAGAGGGAAAAGAAGTAGTTTACAATAACTGTATCAGGTGTCATTCTGAAGAGATCATCGACCCCCGTATTGAAGCAAAAGTTGATAATTACATGCATATTCTTGATAATCGTTATTGCTGGGATTGTCACCGTGAAGTTCCTCATGGCAGGGTTAACAGCCTTTCAAGTGTACCATATGCCAGGGTGCCGGTCCCGGAAAGTAATGTCCCGGCATGGATTAATAAAATTACCAAATAAATATTAAAACAGGATTAATTATGACACATCAAAAGCGCAAAACCCTTAGAAACTGGCTATTGTTTATTATAGCAATGGTGGTTGTTTTCTTTCTTGGATTGTTAGCTTCTTCAATTACTGAACGTAAGGCAGAAGCAATGTTTGTTTATTCACCTGAAGTTGAGATAGGGGACTTTGAACCCAGAAATGAAGTGTGGGGTGAGAACTTTCCAATGGAATATGAAACCTACAAAAAAACCAGTGATTCAAGTTATAAAAGCAAGTATAATGGTAATACAATGATCGATATGCTTGAGGTTGATCCCCGTCTTGTTGTACTTTGGGCAGGATATGGATTTTCAAAGGATTATAATCAGGGGCGTGGCCATTCTTATGCAGTTATTGATGCAAGAAATACATTAAGAACCGGTGGTCCGCTTAAAGATGATGAAGGACCTATGCCAACCACTTGCTGGACATGCAAAGGCCCTGATGTACCTCGAGTTATGAACGATGATGGAATTGCCGAATTCTATATGGGCAAATGGGCACGTCTGGGAGCTGAAATTGTGAACTCTATTGGTTGTGCAGATTGTCATGACGCTAAAACAATGAACCTGAAGATTACAAGGCCTGCTCTTATTGAAGCCTTTGAAAGAAGAGGTAAAGATATCAATGAGGCCACACATCAGGAAATGCGGTCACTTGTTTGTGCTCAATGCCATGTTGAATATTACTTTAATAAGAATATTGTTGAAGGTAGTGCTTACCTTGCATTTCCATGGGATTATGGTACTTCAGTTGAGGAGATGGAAAAGTATTATGATGATATGGGTTTTAAAGACTGGACCCATAAGCTGAGCAGGGCACCAATGTTAAAGGCACAGCATCCGGGATATGAAGTTTATCTCACCGGTGTTCATGCCGACCGCGGTGTTTCATGTGCTGATTGTCATATGCCATATATTAGCGAAGGCGGACAAAAATTTACAGATCATCACATTCAAAGTCCTCTGAACAATATCGCAAATTCATGTCAGGTTTGTCATAGGGAAGAGACACAAAAGCTGATTGATAATGTATATGAGCGTCAGGATCAAATACTAGGAAACAGGGATAAACTTGAGGAATTGATCGTACGCGCTCATGTGGAAGCTAAGTTTGCATGGGATAATGGTGCCACTGAAGAACAAATGAAAGATATATTGCAGGGTATACGCCATTCTCAATGGCGCTGGGATTATGCAGCATCCAGCCATGGTGGCTCATTCCATTCTCCTGTTGAAATAAGCAGGGTTGTCAGTACAGGAATAACCATAGCGCAGGAAACAAGAATAAAACTTGCACGCTTATTGGCCGACCTGGGTCATAACATAGCTATCCCATACCCTGATATCTCAACCAAGGCCAAAGCTCAGGAATTTATTGGTATGGATGCGGAAAAACTTAAAAATGAAAAAGAAGTATTTCTCCAAACCATAGTTCCGGAATGGGTGAAAATTGCTGAGGAACGCGAAAATGGCTGGAGCGTTAAATATCTGTAAATCATCAGTAGGTTCAATTGTTAACAGGCTAGCAAGTTCAAAGGTTCGCAGGTTATCAATTCAGCATTAATAATTATTTTAAAAAAACCTTGTCATTTCAAAAGCTTTTTATATTTTTGCACTCGCAAATTCAATAATCCATTTAGGATTTAGGTATTAGGATTTTGAATTTAAAGCATCGGGGTATAGCGTAGTCCGGTTAGCGCGCCTGCTTTGGGAGCAGGAGGTCGCAGGTTCGAATCCTGCTACCCCGACATTGATAAATAAGGGTTTCAGGTTTTTTATGACTTGATGCCCTTTTTTATTTGCATATGATTTGCATAAAACCACATGTCATAACATCAAAATCTCTATACTTTCATATTTATATTAAACGTTTATTAGATACCTAAATATAAGTTTAATATGCGAACATTATGCGTATAAACTTGCGGTTAGGTTTGTAGAGGTAATTATTTATTCCTATATTGCATGTAAATATTTTATTATGAATAAAAGTACCACTTTCCTGAATATGCAATATTTAAAGGCCTCTGATAGTTTCATATTATATCTAAAACTTTTCCAATTCAGTATTGAGATATTAAGAAATAATCAATATAGTTGTCTCAAATAATCAACTTCACCTATAATAGAAATATATGCATTGCGTATACACAGGTGTTGCCAATAATTTTAAAAAAACAATACTATGAAAAATTTATTACTAACATTAGGACTGATTTTAACATTAATATCAACATCGTTTGGACAATTGTTTGATGATTGGTATGATTTGAACTTTGACAGTCAATTTGGATTACAACATTTGACAATAGATACAGTATCTAATCCAAATAATATCTGGCAAATTGGAGAACCTCAAAAATCAGTATTTACAAATGCATACTCCGCACCAAATGTTTTAATAACCGATACAATCAATGTTTACCCAATTAATGACACTTCAATTTTCTATATCACAAATGTTGCAATGGGAGGAGGATTTGAGTGGCCTCATACAGTCGTTTTGGCAGGACAATATTTTGTTTATTCAGATACACTAACAGATTATGGGAAAATTGAGTTTTCGCCAGACAATGGAACAACTTGGATTGACATGTTGAATGATACTGTTGGCGGGTGGTATTGGAATGGTTATGATAAACCAGTTTTAACAGGAAATTCAAATCAATGGAAAAGTTTTTGGGTTAATCTTGCGGAATTAGGATATTATTTTGGTGTTCAAGACGGTGATACTGTTTTATATAAGTTTACATTTATTAGTGACAGTATTCAGAATAATAAAGATGGATTAATGTTTGATGATTTTCATTTTGAAGACTGGGTTGAAGGAATTGAAGAAATAGGATTTGATTTAATAAAAAGCAATTGCTTTCCAAATCCAGCAGAAAACTCTTTAACCGTTTCATTTACCAACGATAAAGACTTACAGTTTGAAGTTTATGTTTATAACATTCTTGGAAAAGAAATATGCAGTTCCCAGACTAATTCAAGTAGTGTAAACTTATCAATTTCAAGTTTTAACAAGGGAACATATTTTTACAAATTAGTAAATAGAAAAGATAAGAAATTTAGTGTTGGAAAATTTATCAAAGAATAAAAACTATTGGCAACAACAAATATAGTGCATTTGGCATACAGTACTAAAATTGAAGATGATAGCAATAAATAAACATAGTAGTAACTTGAAAATTTGGAGAGTTGAAATGCCAAACGCACCATATTCAAGCCGTCAGACTGTCTAAAAACCCCTATCTTTCAACATCATTTTGTTAGCAAGTAATTGCTGATTTAGCCTGTTTTTCCAGGGGTTTTCGTATCTTTATTATATGAAATTTATACAAGGACACGACCGG
>Ga0222627_1000166_pt1 | contig 39107 bp, 37 predicted proteins | sample AntAcemetageno93_FD_179859 | JGI IMG/M metagenome (GOLD analysis project Ga0222627, IMG submission 179859) | Saline water microbial communities from Ace Lake, Antarctica - #93 | ecosystem: Environmental > Aquatic > Non-marine Saline and Alkaline > Saline | place: Antarctica: Ace Lake | collected... | reverse complement strand
TTTCAAAAATTTAACACAAGAAGCTAGCGACAACACAGAAAAAGAACGTGGAGATTTAAATGCTGAGGTAGGTGGGACAAGTATTATGGCAATTATTATGAAGTTTTTGAAAGACCCTCAAGCGTTTATTGCATCTCTTTTTGGAAAAGAATCAAAAGATGAAGAATCCGAAAATGAAAGTAAATGGGAAGGACTTACTGACTCCCCCATGTTCGCTTTTTTTGAAGAAATGAAAGAGACTTTTTCTCTCACTCAAGCAAATACAAATCCTGATGTTTTTAATGAAAAACACGAAGATCCTAATTTCCCAAAAATAATGGAATTTCTGAAAGAATCAGGAGGAACTTATTCCCAAGAATCACTTGCGATTTTATGGAGCAATAAAGACAGTCTAACCATAGAGGGCACGAAGCTCATGATTACAAAAGAATCAGGAAAACTGCAAGAAATCGAGATACAAAACGATGACTCTCTTGCCGAATCAATCATTCCTAAAGAATCCGTAAGTGATCGAATCCCCGCATTTACAGATAATTTAGAAGCAGCATTTAGAGGAAGCTTCCGTGATATTCCCCAGGAATACAAAAGTGAAATCCCAGCAGCCATGGCTCATTTTGAAACTAAGTTACAAGCTGCTGTTATCGGGGGTGGAACTCCCAAGTTTACAGAAAAACAGATCATGCATTCTATAGAAGCTACTTTTTCTATTTCGCCACTCGCAAAACCAATCATAAATAATAAAATTTCTACATTTTTTGCCAGTGCTGACGGAAAAAAACTAAAAGGACAATATGAAGATCTGTGGAAAGCGTAGGCAAGAATTTAATTTCGCTCTCCCAGAAGGGAAAGTCTTTTGACATTCTCCAAAAGGCATTGTATCAAGAAGAAGTTCTAAGTGATTTCTTATGGGAAAAAAATCCGAAATCGATCCTTTTCTCGAAAAACACTCTTTATCTCCTCTAGATCCAGAGAAAATACAAGAAGATGATGGGCCTCCTTCAATGCTTGGTTATAAACTAGCACTCTGTCTTAAAAAAGATCCTCGTTGTGTCCGTTACCACGAATATGGTGTCCTTAGGAGAAAGATCCTTCACATTATTTGCCCCTTGGCGAAAGAAGGATGTGAAACATCTTTACCACACCCCGAACTTGAGCAAGAGCCTGATTGTGAACAAGAGGGAGTACGAGGTGTTTTTGTTTCAGCAGAAATTCAAGTGCCGGAAATCATAAAGAAATTTTCTTCGGACGTCATAAAGAAAGTTTCAGGAGAATATGTACAAAAATGCAATAGGCTTATAAAAAAATTACCCTTTCGAAAGCGTTTGTAAAAATGGAGGAGCTCCCTTTTTTCATTGACTTATTAGCGAAAACGATATAAAGAGTTATAGAGTTTATAAATCAAATTTAATCACAGAAGGATTGATTTGGTTTTACTCAAGCCAGATTCGATCTTTCACAAAATTTTAAAGTTATGAAGAAGAAGAAAGTACTTAATTTTATTCCAACGGTTGAAGGCGTAGCTCCTCCCGTAGCACATTATTCCACAGCAGTAAGAGTTGAAAATCCTACATCTTGGCTCTTTCCTTCAGGAATTTTACCACTTGATAAAGAGGGAACTTTACCAAAAGGCATTTATGCTCAGGCAAGCCAGGTCCTGGAAAATATGGAAAAAATATTGGCATCTCAAGGATTTACTTTTGCCCATATTGTAAAAATCAACGTAGCGCTTAAGACCTTAGATGATTTCAAAGCATTTGGACAGGTATATGAAGCTTTTATGGGCGACGATTGCCCTGCTCGTGCAGCATATGGACAAGCCGGAATTGCCTTAAGTGCAAAGGTGGAAATTGAAGTTATTGCCGCAAAATAGGAAGCTGAAAATCTGGTAAACAAAAAGCGAACCTCTTCGAGATTCGCTTTTTTTCCATACCGAAATATTTTTTAAAACTCCGCGTTTTTTGGTGTACGTGGAAATGGAATCACGTCACGAATATTCGCAACCCCTGAAACATACTGAACCAAGCGCTCAAATCCAAGTCCAAATCCCGCGTGCTCTACTCCACCAAATCGGCGTAAATCCCGATACCACCAGTAATCTTCTTTATCGAGTCCCATTTCTTCTATTCGGGCATCGAGTCGATCGAGTCGTTCTTCACGCTGAGATCCGCCAATAATTTCTCCTACTCCCGGAACGAGCAAATCCATTGCGGCAACTGTCTTCCCATCGTCATTCATACGCATATAAAACGCCTTAATATCTTTTGGATAATCGATAAGAAATGTCGGTTTCCCTACTTTCTCGCAAATGTATTGTTCGTGTTCTGATTGAAGATCGAGCCCCCATTTAACAGGGAATTCGAACTTTTTGCCAGACTCTTGCAACATCGTAATTGCGTCTGTATATGACATTCGCTCGAAATCAGAATCTATAATTTTTTGTAATCGCTCAATAATTCCTGGTTGAATAAATTTGTCAAAAAATTCCATCTCCTCTGGCAATTTTTCAAGTGCTGCGCGGAAAAGAAACTTCATCATTTCTTCTGCTAAATTCATATCATCCTCTATATTTGCAAACGCAATCTCTGGCTCAATCATCCAAAACTCTGATGCATGACGCGTCGTGTTTGAGTTCTCTGCACGGAAGGTTGGCCCAAATGTATACACGTCACGAAAAGCAAGCGCAAAAGCCTCTGCGTTCAGTTGTCCAGAAACAGTCAGACTCGTTTCTTTTTTGAAAAAATCACGAGAATAATCTACTTCTCCGTCTTTTTGTGGCACATGTTCAAGATCAAACGTAGTTACGTGAAACATTTCTCCTGCTCCCTCACAATCCGCACCTGTGATTATTGGCGTATGAACGTTTATAAAGTCTTTTGACTGAAAAAATTCATGAATTGCTCCTGATAAAACCGAACGCAACCGGAACGTAGCCTGAAATGTATTTGTTCGTGGACGTAAATGCGCGATCGTACGCAAATACTCCATCGTGTGACGTTTTTTTTGAAGCGGAAAATCTGCCGCTGATTCCTGAATAATTTCTACTTTCTCTGCTTGAATTTCATATTTCTGTCCTCCTCCCTGAGACTCAACTAATTTTCCTGTTACTGAAACCGCTGATCCGATCGGCAATTTATCTATCTCTGCGAAATTCGAAAGATCATTTTTGGCAACCACCTGAAGTGGCGTAAAAAATGTCCCATCGTGCAATGAAACAAATGCTAAGTCCTTATTTGCTCGAACTGTTCGCACCCATCCAGATATATTAATATTTCCATTCAAAAACTGTTTCGGTGTACGAAATACGGATCTGATCGATGTCGTTTCCATGTTTGAATGGGTTGAAAAGTACGCATAGTGTCGCAATTTCAGGCAAGAAAGTCAATTTAAAGAATTTCTCTGACAAACTGCGAAATGTTCCCCGCTCCACAAAAAATAACGATGTCTCCTGTTTGAAATTTCTGCAAAAATTCTTCTGCATCTTTCTGTGAATCAATCGCTACTGCCTTTGAAACAGCTGCTCGCAATTCTGAATCTGGCATCGCTTTTTTGTCTTCTTCTGTATCACGCGCAGGATAAATCGGAAACAATCCTACCGCATCGGCCAATTCCAAAACTTCAACGAATTCCCCCAACAATGCTGCGGTTCGTGAATGTTGATGTGGCTCAAAAATTATTCCCAACTTTGCTTTTGGAAATTTTTCACGAAACCCCTTCAAGAGTGCTGAAATTTCACTTGGATGATGTGCATAATCATCATAAATTTTCACTCCATTTTTTTCTCCGAGAAATTCCTGTCGTCGTCCTGCTCCCTCGTATTTCCCAAGCCCACGTTTAAAATCTTCCGTATTCAGTTCTAATTGATCAGCCAAGACTAATGCCAATGCGGCATTATCATAGTTATATTGTCCATTCACCTGAAGTAAGTATTCCCAACTGTACTCGCTCTGCTGTGGCACTGCCACCTTTGCACCTTTGTACGTATCCAAAACTTTTTCTGCTCCCCTGTCGTGCTGATGATAAATCACCATTTTTGAGTTCTTCACAAAGTTCTCGAACGCAGAAAAATACGATTCTTCTGTCGGAAATGCATCAAAATGATCGTGTTCCACACTGGTCAAAATTGCAATCTCTGGCTTCAAGAATTTAAAATTTTCACGATACTCACAGGCTTCCACGAGCAACCAATTATCTGTTCCCAGATGAAAATTTGAACCATCAAATTCTCGCAATGTCGTTCCTACAATTACAGAGGGATCAAATTCTACTTCTTGCAATGCGCGCGAAATCATCGCTGTCGTGGTTGTTTTCCCATGGGTTCCTGCCACGGCAATCACTTTATAATTCTCTGCTACTTTTCCTAAGTACGCGAAATATGAATACTGCGGACGCCCTAATTCTGCTGCCCGCATTCGCTCGGGATTTTCCAGAGGAACGGCTTCTGAATAAACTAAAATATCAATATCATCTGCCACATTTCTTGCTTTTTGATCAGTGAAAAGTTTGATATTTAATTTTCGCAATGCTGGAAAAATTTCTGTTTCACACATGTCAGATCCGGAAACTTCATCTCCTCGCGCCAGACACAACTGTGCCAACGCTGACGTTCCAATTCCTCCGATCCCGACAAAATGAATTTTCATTATACGATGAGACTCTCTCCTATCATTTCTACTGGTTTTTCTATTTCAAGCAAGTCAAGTATGGTAGGAGCAATATCCACAAGTGTCCCCTCGGGTTTCACCTGCACCTCTTTTTTACTAGAAATAAAAATAAATGGAACTTTGTTATGCGTATGTGCCGTATGAGGTCCTCCTTTTTCGTCAACCATAATGTCTGCATTCCCGTGATCTGCTGTCACGATTACCTCAAATCCTTTTTCTAACATTTTTGGAATTACTTGTGATAACGCCTGGTCAACTGTCTCCACCGCCTGAATGGCTGCCTCAAGATTCCCCGTATGCCCCACCTGATCACAGTTTTCATAATTAATGATATATACGTCCGTTTTTGCTTCTTCCAGCTTTTCTAAAAGAATTTTTGTTAGATTCGGTGCAGACATTTCCGGGTTTTTATCAAAAGTATCCACTTCTCTCGTCTGTGGCACTTCTTGCTCCGCTTCATGTGCAAGCTCCAATTCTTTACAACGATCAAAGTTGTACGTTACAAAGATAAACTTTTCACTTCCTGAAATATGTAATTGACGAAGACCTTTTTTTTCCAGAACCTCGGCAAGGCATATATTATTTTGTTCTTCTTCAAATAAAGCATGTGCTTCTGGAAGTTCTGCAGAATATGGAATCATTCCGGCATAAAATATGTCAGAAAGAACTGTTTTTCTATTAAATTCTGAAAAATCAGAAGCAAATGCCGCCGTAATTTGGCGTTCTCTATCAGATCGAAAATTAAAATTAATCACGCTATCTCCATCTGAAATTCTCGGAAACATTCCCGATTCATTCCCCAGTGCTACCGGAGGATGAAGCTGATCATAGATGTCTTTTTTGTAATTTTCTTCTAAATATTTCCGCCAATCCTGAATATATGACTGTGTTGGGACAGTAAAAAGGTCATATAGTTTTTCTGTAAGCTTCCAGTTTTTTCCTCGATCAAAAAGAATCCTTCCGAAAAGCGAAGCAATTCTTCCCACCTTTCGTTCTTCACATGCTTTTTCTATTTTAGAAATCCATTTTGGAGCAGAATCTTGCGGATTGTCTCGACCGTCTGTTCCAAGATGTAAAAATACGCGATCCCCTGGAAAGTTTTCTTGCCGACAAACATCCAAAATAGCATACAAAAATGGCGTATACGCGTGCACAAATGAATCTGATCCGATTCCAAAAAGATGCACATTTGAATTATTTTTCTGCGCGTGATCTATCGCAGCTTTTAAGGTTTTGTTTTGGAAAAAACTTTTGTCTTCAATTGCATCATGAATAATTTTTATTGGCTGACGCACCACTTGTCCTGTTCCCATTGTGTTGTGTCCCACGTCGCTTCCCCCTGTTTGCCCGGGCAATACCCCAACAGATGCTCCACCTGGCTCTAATAAACCCCATGGGTTATCTCGCCTCAATGAGTCAATAAAAAGCGTTTTTGCAGCAAAGATAGCATTGGTTGGCTCTGGCTTTCCTTCTCCAAACCCATCGAGAATAATTAAACAAACTTTTTTCATTGTTTGAATTGTAGGATACAATTGCAGAGGAATGAAATTTTTCACTGCCTCACATAAAAATAAAAAAGCAGGATTGTCGCTTCTTTTGGCGATGATCGGCTCTACTCTTGCACTCGGCATCGTCGTTTCAATGGTAGTTCTTATTACTCGTTCTGTAGAACAATCTCAAGATCTTGAACGCTCTACTCAAGTATTTTTTGCTATTGAGTCCGGACTCGAGGCTGGATTTTTCCATCATAATGCGCGGGGTCAAGGGGTTGATTTCCTTGATATTGGGGAAACAGGATTCCCTACCGCACAAATTATTACCCATTCTTACACAACACTTGATTCTGGCTGGACAATCAAGGGCCGTGCTGATGTTAATAATTACTATGGAATGATATATGAGAATACTCCACTCCAGCTACGATGGTTCTGGGATAGTTCTACCGTAGTAACCGATAGGCCTTCTACTCATGAAACCAACCTTACTCCTGATTTTACTCTTTACTTTGATCCCACCAACCCGAGCTTGGATGCATCTGATTTCGGTTCACTTGATACTGAGGTTTTACTGAGTTGGCTCCTTACAAAAAGAGCAGATGGTGCAATCCAATCGCTTACTCCTTTTGTTGCTGACTCTGTGAACAGTTGTGTCACTACTGAATCTTCGTTCTTTTGTGATGATGACTTTTCTAGAGACTTTTCTTCTTCCTCTGGCTTTATTGGGAGACTCATTCCTCGTACTGATTCCAATACAACCGAAAGTGTAAATTCTTTTATTTCTAATGGAGATCCAGCTCCAACTAATTTTCAACTTGTACTTTCGCCGACCCTTAAATTTGAGAAGGAAGGAATCCCTTTTAAACTTACTGGGACTCAAGCACTCCCCCTTCCTTATTATTCTGTGTCTACATCAGTTACTGCGGGAGACTTTACGAAAGACTTAGTTGTATCAAATATCCCTGAACAAACGATTCTTCAGGCATTTAATTATGTGATTTTTGATTAGAGGAACGAACCTTATTTCCGTACCGTTGTTCCCACCTTCTCTCCGAGTACTGCTTTTCTCATGGCTCCTTTTGTGAGAAGCTCAAAAATAATAAGTGGCATATTGTTGTCCCGACATTGAGCAATTGCCGTTGCATCCATTACTTTTAAGTCTTGTTCCAAAACTTGCGTATATGTTACTTCATCATATCTTTTTGCCTTGGGGTCTTTTTGTGGATCTGCTGAATACACTCCATCTACGTTCGTTGCCTTCATGAGTACATCACAATTTAGCTCCAATGAACGTAATGCTGCTGCTGAGTCTGTAGTAAAATAAGGATTTCCCGTTCCTGCTGCACAGATAACAATACGATTTTTTTCAAGATGACGAATCGCGCGACGAGAAACATATGGCTCTGCTACTGATGGAATATCAATCGCTGAACAAACGCGCGTCACAATCCCGTGTTTTTTTTCTAAATTTGCCTGTAATGCAAGCGAATTCATAACTGTCCCGAGCATACCAATGTAATCTGAGGGAACTCTATCAATTCCTGAAGCTTCACTAGAGGCTCCTCTCCAGATATTTCCTGCTCCAATAACGATAACAATCTCTACTCCTAATTCATGAACCCCCGCTATGGAATCACAAATTTCGTCCAGCACTGAATAATCAATACCAAAACTTTTTTTCCCGAGCAGTGCTTCTCCAGAAAGTTTCAACAGAATTCGTTTATATTTTTTCATCTTTCTTAGTGTACTCGGCAAGAGTATTTTTGAAAACTAAAAACACTTGTTTCTTTCCTTGATGTCAATTGGTTTCCTTTCTGCAGCTAAATATTGCTCCACGCTACAAAAAACTGTGCCACGGCTGCGGCAATTCGCATTGGCCATCCTTTTGCCCTTGTTGTTCGCAATTTGCGCAAACTCTGTGAAATAAATACTTCGTCAAACTCATGAAGTAACAAATCTTCAGGATGTGGCGTAGAAACGTATGGCAGAATGCACTCTTCTACTTTATGTCTAATATCAATTCCTGCTGCGCGATAGGCCAATTCTGCTAATTTTGTACAATAAAACTCCTGTTCATTTGCTTCTAAAAATCGAAAATCGTAAGCCTTCCCTTGTGATTTCCGTAAAAACTCTATTAAGAGTTGTTTTTTTTCTGTAGTAAGTCGGGAATGTCTATATGCTGCTAAAAAATCATATTTCCCAAATAGTTCTTTTAATGAAATTTCTGCGACTCCATGTTTTGCAGCAGCATGAATAAATTTCTTTTTTCCTAAATAAATTAATGCGTGAGAAAGATCTCCTCGCAAGAAAAAACGAGAAATTTCTCTCTTCGAGCCCGCAAAAACAAGGTCTCCTGACTGAAGTTTCCCTGCAATCGCAGAATATTCGCGTCTTGCTAGTAAGTTTTTTCGTGGAATGATTCGTATATCTCCTGCAATCAGCAAAAAATGTCCAAATAGTTTTTCACGCCAGCTGGCGCTTTTTCTGAAATTTTTGACTAAATGAAATTTCAACATCTTACTGTTCTTGTTTTGTAAGTAAAAACGCTCCCAATTGTTTCACAGATTTCCCTCGATGTGAAATTTTATTTTTTTCTTCTCGTGATAGAGCGGAATAAACGAGTTTTGTTTCTCCGTCAGCAAGGAATATTGCCGAAACGGGAATCCCTGGTTCTAATTCCGCCTGAGGCTCGGTCAAAATCTCTCCAGTAGTACTTCCTAGGAATGTTACTGATTCTTTTGTCGTAGGATCAAAAAAGGCTGTTGCTGAATAAAATGTTGCACGGCGGTCTGAAACCGGTCTTAACATTTCAAGAAACTTCTCCAACCACTCTTCGTCTGTTCCGGCATCAATCTCTCGACGAGTTCGAACTCCAAATTTCTCAGGGAAAGCCGATAAAATTAACCCCGAATCTTCTCCTAGTGTCGGAATCCCCGTTTGTTCTGCAAAAAACTGCGCCTTAATCAAGGCATTTTCTTCAAACGTTTCCGCATTTTCTTCGGGTTCTCCCGTCACCTCAATGTCACGCAAAGACAAAAACTCTGTTTCAGACAGTTCATGTTCCTCGAGCGCCTCAAGCAACTCCCTCTTCTTTCCCTCGTTTGTCGTAGCAATTAAAAGCTTCATCATAATTTTCCTTGTAAACTTTTTGCGTGCTCGCTCCCCTTGTCGTGACGAAATCGTAATATAATAGGACGACGTAATTTCACACGGGTCAAAAGCTCATGTGTTATTTTTGGTTTTACTTTGTTCACGGCATCGATCCAGCCAGCTGGTGCTGAAAGCGCATCAAGCCAAACTTCGGCCACTCCACAATCACCTGAAACTTCTACATCTGTCACGGTAAGAAATCCTACCTGATTGGGCGTAAGAAATTTCTGTAGCAAAGGAGGGAGTTCCTGTGCCATAACTCCTGCCAATCGACGGCTTCTCTCTGATGTTTTCATCGGTCGCACTGTGCCAAAAAGAAGGAATAAAAGCAACTTTCCTTTTTATCATAAAAAGAGGCCTCAAAACATTGTCTTTTTCCGGTTTGAAGATTTGCCTCCCCTCAATTAAACTCCTCACGATGAATTACTGCTTCCTTGATCTCGAAACTACCGGACTTGAACATGATAAAGATTCTATTTTAGAAATTTCTTTTATTACTACTGATGAAAATCTCAAGGAACTCCATCGTTTTGATGAAGTAATTATTCCGATTAAAACACCTCTCATTCCCTTTGTTACACAGCTCACAGGGATCACCGAAAAAGAAGTGCAAGACAATGGAAAAAATCTAGAAGACGTACTCACGGAAGTAGCTGATAAGATCGGAGATGCAACAATTATTGGACACAATATTGATTTTGATATCAATTTCTTGAGGTCAAATGGAGTATCTCTTGAGAATAATAAACGTATTGATACTCATGAGCTCGCTCGCATTTTATTGCCGGGGGAGGAAAGCTTTTCTCTTGAAGCTATTACGTACAAATATAATCTTTCTCATGAAAATGCTCACCGTGCTATGTCAGATGTGGAAGCATGTATTCAGCTGTGGCCAATTTTGTTGGAGAAAATAAAATCCCTTCCACGTGAAACCATTCCTAACTTTGAAGAATTTTTTGCCAAGAGTCAGTGGGCTGCGGGAGAACTATTCCAGGAATTATGTGGATCCTCTGATGCTGATACGTTTTATGAAAACCTAGAAAATTCTTCTTCCCGTAAACCTCTTCCTGAAATTGACCCTGAAATTTCTGAAAAAATTAAAGGCGAACATACTACTTTTATTCAGTCAGGAAATACGGGGGAAACGGCTCGATGGATTACAAAACTCGGACAAAATTCTGATGAAAAAATACTTATTGTTGCGCCAGAATTAAGCTTTTTTCCTGATATCAAACAACTTCCCACTCCGAGTGTTATTTTTGATGCCAAGCGGCATCTTGAATTTGAAAAATCACGAAAAAATTTATCGGATATTGAAACTACTTTTTGGCTCCAATGTGCTGTTCGAAACTGGATTGGGCATCGTGGTGTAACATTTTTCGATCTCTACCTTCACCAACGAGAATGGTGGAATGAGGTAAGTCTTACATCAGTCGATACTCCTGAGTTTCAAGAAATTCTTAAAGAAAGGCGTGATGAAAAAATATTATCCTGTACTCCTCTCGCGTGGACAGAACTCTGTGATTTAGATGTGGTTAAAACAAGGAAGCTCTTTGTTTTTGAATCAGAAATATTTGCTGAAAAACTATTGTTTGCACCGAGCAAGTCTCTTTCCCTTATGAAGTGGCTCGACAAGGAAGAAACGAGTAGTGCTGCACATTTCTTTGTTACCCGCTTTGTTCGTGATGAACTAGAAACGCTTCTCAGTCGTCAAATTTCTACCTTTCCTGAACGAGAACTTCTTCCTGCTGGGAATCGTTATGTTGACTTTGCTTCTGCCGCACGTGAAATTTCTCCAGAATTAGAAGAACTGGCTCAATGGCTAGAATCTCCTGAAGAAGGGGTTGTGCGGTGGGTAAATTATTTTCCGAGTAATGGAAATCTTGTCTTTGGAACATGGAAACCTGCCGATTGGCGAGAAATTCAAGCAAAATTCAATAAACAGGATGCTGTTGTTTTCCTGCGTCATAATGGAGGAGAATCAAATGCTTTTTGCCGCGTTTTCCTCGGACGACAAGATGGATATTTTGCGCAAATTCCTGAACTAGAAAAACAAGCTTCTCTTGTTATTCCAAAAAATCTAGTAAGCAGCAAATCTCCTGATTTTAATACCTTTTGCTCTTCTAAAATAACCGAACTTGCAGAAGAAAAATGTAATAAAGACCACTGGTTAGCCACTTCATTCTCTTCTCTTGCTTCGTTAAAACATGTTGGAGCAAGTCTCCAAGAATCTCCGCCACAGAACTGTTCTGTTCTCGGTGAAAAACTTGCTGGAGGAGACGGAAAACTTGTAGGAAATATTGGGAAACAAGAGCAACTCGTTCTCCTCTTACAGAAACTGCAAACCCCTGCCGTTGAGGATTTCCCTTTCAAAACATTTGTAGTGCAAAAATTTCCTTTTGCTCCTCCTCAGCCGCTTCTCAATTTCCTGAAAGCTCAATGGAAACGAGATGGTATTGGAGAAACCTTTTGGGATGTTTGGGTTGTGCCAACAATAGCTGCGAGACTTTCTCGTTCGGTTTCTCAATTTGCGAACATTGAAAACATTGTCATAATTGATCCTGCGGAAAACAGTACGTGGGGGAAAACCGTAATCTCACAAGCCTTTCCCTTTGCAAAAAAATAAACATGTCTCTCCCAAGAATAGGAATCATCGGAACTGGATGGTTTGGATGCGCTCTAAAAACAGCATGGACCCCTCTTATTGGGAAAACTATTTCTGGTATTGATATATGGAAGCTCCCAGGAGATCGCCCAAAAAACGATCCTGATATTTTGGTATTAGCCATTCCTTCTACTGCTAAAAATGGAGACAAACTCGCTATTCTTGATTATATTGAGTCCTTTCCACGCGCATCTATTGTTGTGACATCAAAAGGACGAAAAGCGCTAAAAATATTCCAAAAACATATTTCTCCTGCTGATAAGTGGCGCGTTTTTTCACTCTCTGGACCCAATTTGGCTGATCAGATAGGTCATACGCCAACCGCAACAAAAATTGCTGGTAATTCATTACAAACTGCTGAATTTCTCGCACAAACACTTTCGAGTAACTTCCTTGATGTAGAAGCTTCCGAGTCAATTGAAATTGTACAACGAGGAGGAATGTTAAAAAACTTTTTAGTTTTTGAGCTAGGAAAAGTATGGAGCAGCCTCTCTTCTCCCGAAGAAAAAGTAGAAGCGATTCTTCTGGCAATTCATGCTGGATTTGAATCAGTGAATATCGCTGCCCCTGGAGAAGAAGATCGTGCGGAATTTCTTGGAATATCAGGATTAGGAGATATTTTATTGTGTTTGGGTATTTTTCCACATGCAGACGGTTCTCGTAATTTCCGGGCAGGGAAAGCTCTCTCTTTAGGAAAAAATAATGAAGAAGAAATTTTAAAAGAATTTAAAACGCTGGAGGGCCTTATTTTGAGTCAAAAATTTCACTTTGGCAGGCGTTCTCGCTCTTTTCGGGGACCTCAAATGGATGTTTTTTGTGACATGGTAAAGCAAAAAAAAATATCATCTTTTCATAAATCCCAATTTCCCGAATTGACCGGCTTAATGCACTCTGTTTGGAGAAAGTTTTTAGCAGTAGCAGAAAAAAAACACTTTCAAAGTAATACTCATTCATGGGTTTCCTGTGAACTTTTAATAGAAGTCGCAGGGGCAAATCTGGTCTCTCTTTCTCGATGGGAAAGCTCTGAACCTTTTATACGATCTTTGCTGGAAGCTCTTTTATTCCCTTCACCAAAAAAAGATTTAGTTGCTTCAACTCTTACTTTAAAAATTTGGACACGCCTTATCTCAAATCTCCCCTTTCTCAAACATTCCTCAACGGGTCCCCGCCTCAAGCACCTTTTGCCAGCTTCTTCCCGACATTCGACGCAACGTTTTTTTGGATGGAAGTGGGCTCTCAATCTCTCTGGTGTCAACCGTGACACTGGCAAAAGAGCCTCCCGGGGAACTAAGAGTCAGAGCAGGAAAAGACGTGATTGAGACCTCTGAAAGATCGATTGAGACGCTTCCTTTTTTTACTGTCAGAACGGCTCCATTTAATGATTGTGCTAAATCAACATTTATATCCTGCAAAGTAAGTTCTGCCAGTACCCAAAATGTTTTTTTGTGAACAGAAAGGTTCCCCCACTCCCCCAATGGCTCATCAAAGGCACGTGCAAGTTGTGCAGAAATAGCCTCGGTTCCTTTAAGTGTTACTTCTGCTGTAAATGCTTCTGGCATTCCCGCTTTTTCAGAATATAACGCATATTTTTTTTGTTGTAGCGTCTTTGGTACTGAATTTTTCTTAACAGATAATATTTCTTTTGCGGAAGGCACTGCTATCTGCAACTGTTCTTTTATCGTTTCTGACACAGATTTCTCTTGATTTGATACAGGAAAAAGCCATCGCACTACCCATACAAGTAATAGTATAATTATTGCTATCTTTACTAATCCCCAGAAAACCCTTTTCATTATTTCGTTTCAAAAAATCGATAATCTTATAACTTCGTTACAAAACAGTGTCAAGTTGTTGACCGAGAAAACAATGATACAATTATTGTGTGAAATCCTTATTTATTGGCGCTTTTTCTCTGTTGCTATTCACTGCTTGTGGAAATACTCCCATGACAAAAGCCGTGGTACATGTCGGGGACCAAGAATTTATTTGTGAGCTTGCCTCAACAAACGATGAAATTGAAAAAGGGCTCATGTCTCGAAAAAACTTGCTCCAAAATACGGGCATGTTGTTTGATTTGGGTGAAGAACGAATAACTGGATTTTGGATGAAAAACACGATTATTCCCCTTGATATTATATGGATTGGAAGTGATAAAAGGGTCATTGATATTATAACGGCCGCCCCTTGTGAAAGTAATCGCTGTGAAATATTTCAAGTAGAAACACCAGCTCGTTGGATATTAGAAATCAATGCTGGAGAATTCCCGGGGGATATTGGAGACCGGGTTGAATTTGATTTATAATTCAGGTACAACTCGCACGATGTCCTCTCTTTTTGAAAACTTAAAACGTCCCATTCTCGCCCTTGCTCCAATGGCAGGATACACTGAGAGTCCTTTTCGTACCTTAGTGAAAGAAATTGAGCCCAGTACGCTTCTTATTTCTGAACTGTTGTCAGCAAAAGCCTTTCGATTTGGTGATCCCAAAACACGACGCATGGCCTTTTTTTCGCCCATGGAACGGCCCTTTGGAGTTCAATTGTTTGGCTCTGACCCGGAAGATTTTGTCGCCGCAAGTGCTGTTGTAGAAGAACTGGAAGCTGATTTTATTGACTTGAATTTCGGATGCCCGAGCCCAAAAGTTATAAATTCTGGAAACGGTTCTGCACTCCTGAGAGATCCGGATGCCAGTGCCAAAATGATTGAGCAGCTGGTGAAATCCACTACGTTGCCCGTTACGGTAAAAATGCGACTCGGGTTCTTTGATGACGAAATGTTCCAACAAACCTGTGTTGATTTTCAAAATGCAGGAATCCAGATGTTAGCAGTACACGGACGAACTACGCAGCAAAAATTTTCTGGAAACGCCAACTGGGATCCTATTTATAAAGTAAAAGAATCCCTCTCTATCCCCGTAATTGGGAATGGTGATATTACTTCCGCAGAAATGGCAAAAGATCGATTAAAAAACTTAGATGGGATAATGATTGGCCGCGCAGCAGTAAAAAATCCTTGGATTTTTGCACAATGTCGCGCTGCATTTGAAGAAAAAGAAATCCCTGCTATCCCCGAATTAAGTATGCGACTTACTTTTTTTGAAAAACAAGCCGCTCTCGCCGTATCACAAAAGGGAGAGAAGTTCGCTCTTATGGAGTTACGAAAACATTTAGCACAATTCGTGCGTGGAGTAGAAGGAGCTGCACAGTTTCGAGACCGATTGATTCGAGTACAAACAATGAAGGATCTCCATGAAATTTTTGACGAAATTCGAAGAGCCGGACAAGTGTGAGATGTAAAAAAGGCGTTCATTTAAAAAATGAACGCCCTTCGATTATGTCTCTGATATTAATTCTTTTGATCTAACTGCAGCGATAGTTATTCCCATAGCAACAACTCCTGCAATAACGAGCGCCCATCCTACGAAAGAATTAATCAATATAAGACCTCCGACAATGATACATACGATTCCTACAAGAAAAAGGAACGTATGCTCTGAATGCCATTGCCACCTTGTTTTTACTTTTCCCAATAACCAAATAGCAGGAAAATAAAGAATCATTCCCAAAAGAAGAGTGCCCCCCATTATATAATACCTAATGGAGTCATCTGAAACTCGAACTTCGTTTGGTGCCTGAAAGATTAGGGTCACTAAGAGTAATATAACCAGAGAAAGTACCGCCCCAGCAATAAATGCTTTGATAAATTTTGAAAAATTCATTTTTCTTATATTTTTATTTTTAACTTCTGCTGGGATTTTCCCGGCATGGTACTGTTCACAAGAGTTATAAACAAAATCATACCGAGAAAAGGATAAAAGAATCATCAGAAGACGTAAAAGATCTGTCGCAGAGAGAACAAATTCGTTTGTCTCCTGACGAACAAGGGGAAAGTACGTAAGTATGCCATCTTTGTCAAGCTTCTCCTTTCTTGCTTTTGCGAACGATTTAAAATATGTTTTACTCATCCATTTATGATGTCTGAATACGACGCCTTCGCAAAGAATTTTTCTCAAACCAGACAGGCTGGTTGGCCTGAGTTTGAGCTCCTTCGTCCGTTTATTAATAAAGGAGAACGGGTTCTTGATCTGGGGTGTGGAAATGGTCGATTGCGAACATTTTTAACTGAATGTGGAACCCATGAAGGAGACTATTTTGGTCTTGATGCCAGTGAAGAGTTATTAAAAATCGCAAGAGAAGACAATTCTCGTGATCATTTTTTTCGAGGAAATTTCGGACAGAAACTTCCTTTTGGAGCGGATCAATTTGAAGTTATTGCTGCTATTGCGAGCTTTCATCATTTGTTGAGCAAGCCCGAACAACAGCGCTTTTTCTCTGAAGTATTTCGCACCATGAGACCTGGCGGAAAACTCTTTCTCACTACATGGAAATTGCCAAGGAAATATTTTTGGGGAAATTTTGGGAAGAAAAATTGGAATATTCCGTTTGGGAAAGAGAAACATCCACGTATCTATCGCAAAACTTCTGTGAGCGAACTGAAACGTCTGGCAAAAAAAGCTGGGTTTACTGTGAAATCATGTACGCTTTTCCGTGAGAAAAATTATGTATTAATTGCGGAAAAATGAAGCTTATCTCGTGGAATGTAAATGGAATTCGTGCCGTCGAGAGAAAAGGGGATTTGGAATCGTTTTTAAAACAACACGATCCTGATATTTTCTTTATTCAGGAGACCAAGTCAAAGCCCGAACAAATACAACCAATTATTGAAAAATATGATGCTTATGAACAATTTTACCATAGCGCAGAAAAGCCTGGATATGCCGGGACTGCTATTTGGGTAAAGAAAGATTTCAAACTGCAAACTTCAAACTGCAAACTTCAAATAGGAATGCCAAACTTCACCGATGACGAAGGACGTATTTCACGTATCAGTTTTGATGATAAAGAAATGCTTGGCGTCTACTTCCCTAATGGGGGGAAATCCCCAGAAGCCTGGAAAGGAAAGTTAGAATTTTATGAAAAATTTCTTGCCTTCGTAAATCAGCTCCGAGCAGAAGGGAAAACTGTAATTTTCACCGGAGATGTGAACTGCGCACACGAAGAAATTGATCTTGCTCGCCCAAAGAATAATGAAGGAAAAATCGGGTTCCATCCCGAAGAACGCGCATGGCTGACCAAGTGGATCAAAGATGGCTGGACGGATGTCTGGAGAGAGCGAAATCCTGAAGTCCGTGATGTCTATTCGTGGTGGCATGTTATTACTCGCTCACGAGCAACAAATGTGGGATGGCGTATTGATTATTTCTTTGTGGATGAAAAATTTCTGTCTCAAGTGAAAGACGTTCAATATCTAACAACGCAAATGGGAAGCGATCATTGTCCAATTTTACTGGACATAAGTTGACTTTTATTGAGAAATAAGTAAAAAGAGGTTGTATTTTATAAAAAATAATGACTTCTTTACTTCGCACACAATCTGAGGGACAAGTTATTGAAATTATTAAGGGCTCTGGTCTGGCAGAAAACCTGCCACAAATGGAAACAAACCCTGATACAGAAAAATCCGTTCTATCTATTTTATTGCGATTTAAGAATCTCCAAGATTTTGAGGTTGCGAGAGTTATGGAAGCTATTCAAGAAGGAGATGGCATCTCCCTGAATGGGAAGAGTGGTCATGCTCAGGTTGGAATTGACACTACATTAGATCTCACGCAAACACCTGAATATTGTTCCGACAAAGGACTTACCTGTGCGGCAAAAGTTTCTTCTTTGGCAACTCTAGAACATTCTACCTTGTTATCAGATTTAATTAAGGAAGTTGATGAAAAAGGAAACAAAAACATCCATCTTGGCCCTCTTCTTGTAACCTTGGGGGCTACTCCTCTCTCTCGAGGGAAAATTCATGATGCAATAGAAAAAAAGGACATTTGGATTCCAGAACAAGCTGATATTAATCCAGATGGAACTATTGATGTCCCCTTACAAGAACTACAATATATTCTTTCAGATATTCTTTTGAAGGCTAATACCCAAAAGGTCTGGGAACAATCCCGGAGAAGCCTTGGTAAGATCCGGGATGAATCCCCAAATCCAATGCAAACAAAATTAAAGCCAAAAGAATTTTTTGTTGGGGCACTTCGTGTATCCGTTGGTCCATACATTTTTGAGATTTTAAGGGAGCAAAATCCAAATGTATTTCACCTCGCTGCACGTATTTTTGAATCACTACGAACTACAGGAAAAAATAGCAACCGACATATCGAAATTTTTAACTATGGGGACTCTCCTCTTACTTTAGAAAATTTTAAAGTAAAAATGAGGGTCTACCCAGATCCAAATGAAGAAACACAAAGAAGATGGAAAATTATTGCACGAACGAAAGAAGCAAAAGAAAAAATCTTAAACAAGGGAGTACAGATCACTGATTTTTCTAAAATGGGAAACCCTGATTTTCTCCCTGATTTTTTTAAACAACACAATATTTCAGAAACAAAAAATGACTCTCCTGGGTCATACGGAGTATTAATTGATGTTGATAATAAGGAGAATCCTGTGCAGGATATTCCGTGGGATGGCACTGAAATCCAGCAGCAAGAATTAATACAAACTATCTTAAGCGGAAAAATACAAATAAAATCGAATAGTAACTCTCTAGATGATGATAAATTTTTAAAGCTTATTAAATATATTGGAGGCGCTCAAACCCCGCGTCGAATTTTTGCTTCGCACGCATTCCCCTCTAGTAAATCTATGGACTCTCTTGAAAGCGATGGCGTTGGCATTTTTTTGGCACGAGACCTCAACCTGCACACGGATGATTTTCGGAAAGAACCATTAAAGAGAAAGCCCCTTCATAATGTGTATTTCAGTTCTGCAAAATATGATCAATTTGTAAAACTCACTCGAGACAGAAATGCACAAATTTATAAAACGTTTTCTATTGAAGATAAAGAAGTTTTATATGAATTTTATAAAGGTCTTTGGGTAGAGCCCAAAAATACCGAAAAAATAGATAAAATAGAAAATGTTATTGCGCTTTATGGTTCTCACAACGATCAAGTTGGAGAGGCTCTGCAGCCACAATTGGATAGTTTTGCAGAAAAAATAAATACTTTGTTTACCGAAAAATCAGGTGCTGGCACCGCTGCTTTTGTTCATGGGAAAGGGAGCGGAGTAATGCTTGCTGCAGACAAAGCGGCAAGAAAAAATAAAATTTTATCAATTGGGTACGGTATTGATGTTGAAAAAATAAAACCTGCTAACAACTTTGCTACTGAAAAGGAAAAGGAAAATGAAAATGACGAAAAACAAGTATATAATTCTCAACCAGATGCAATGGTTGATTTTGATACACGAGATGGGAGAGGGAAACGACAAGGAGAAATGGATAAGATTTCAAATTTTCGTATTTTCAATCTTGGCGGACTGGGGACCTTAGAGGAAATGGCAATCACTCTCACGAATATGAAGCTCAAGCAAAGCATTATGTCTCCCTGTATTTTTGTTGATCCTTCAAATAATGGAGAACATTTATGGGCAAACTTAATTAAACAAGTTAGGGTTCTGATCGAAACTGAAAAAATTGAAATTGATGATGGAGTACATACGATTTCCCTTCTTCAGAAATGGGCTGGAGAATATCTTTTTACTGTTAAGAATTACGATGAAGCGTATGAAAAAATCGCTGAATTCGTAAATGATCCAGCAGAAAAATGGAAAAAATGGGGAATTCCAACCGAAGATCTTGCTTTTGCCTACAAACAAACCAAAAAAAATGCAAAAGAACGAAACTTTAAACTTCCTTCATATCTTACTGAAGCTGCTGAAAATTATAATTTAGCAGCCTACATTACACATTAAACTTAAAATGCATTACATCGCCATCTTGTACGATGTATGATTTTCCTTCCATTCGCATCTTTCCCGCATCCTTGGCTCCTGATTCACCATTGTTGGCAATGTAATCGTTATACGCTATTACATCCGCCTTTATAAACCCTTTTTCAAAGTCTGTATGAATCTCTCCTGCCGCCTGTGGCGCCGTTGATCCTTTTCGAATAGTCCAGGCTCTCACTTCTTGCACTCCTGCCGTGAAATAACTCTGTAGACCAAGTAATTCAAAGCTCTTCTGAATCAATGCCTCCAGTCCTGACTTCTCTGCTCCAAGTTCTTCGAGAAACATCTTTCTCTCACTTGGCTCCAAGTCTCCCAATTCTGCTTCTGTCTGAGCACAAATCGGAACAACCGGAACATCTGCAAATTTATCGCTCAATTTCGTACGAAATGCCGCCTCATCCCAGTTAGCAAAATTCTTCTCAGAAGTGTTGGCGACAATTAAGAATTTTTTTGTCGTTAATAAATGGAGGCCCCTCAAGACCACCATTTCTTCCTCTTCTAAATCTGCTTCAATGGTGCTTGCTAAGTTCCCTGCATCGAGCGCTGGTTTTACTTGCTCAAGAATGACTAACTCTTCTTTTGCTTCTTTGTCTCCTGATCGTGCTTTTTTTTGTGTACGATCAATCTGTCGTATCACTGATTCTAGGTCAGCCAAAATAAGTTCTGTCAAAATCACCTCGAAATCTTCTGCTGGATTTACTCGAGCAGAAACATGATGAACATTGTCATCGTCAAAATCACGTAAAACATGAGTAATTGCCTGACATTCTCGAATATGAGAAAGAAACTTATTCCCCAGTCCTTCTCCCTGAGAAGCCCCGGCGACAAGACCCGCAATATCTACAAACTCTACCGCTGAGTGTTGAATCTTTTCTGGATAAACTATTTCTGCCAACTTCTCCAATCTGTCATCTGGTACCGCTACGATCCCCACATTGGGATCTATAGTACAAAAGGGGAAGTTCTCCGCCGCTGCATTCTTAGCTCCTGTAAGAGCGTTAAAAAGCGTAGATTTGCCCACATTTGGTAGCCCGACAATGCCAATTTTCAAATTCATCCAGAGGAGTGTACTTTCTTACAACATTTTTTCAACCCTTCCGCAACATGAATTCTTTGACGAAAAAATGTGTTCGTAATACATTTGCTTTGTACTGGAGTGTACGTGGTTTTCGAAGATCTTTTTCCTCATCACCTTTTCTAGGGAATTCTGATCTGCAGCACTTGTGAGTGTCGCGTAAGATATCCCACCTGCAAAAACGCAGGAAACGATTTACTTCGAAAGCTACGGCATGCTGGTTAAAACCGACTCTCACGAGACGGTTTTTTCTTACATAGATTCTAAATATGCTGCTTCCGAATGAGGAGCATTCCCAATTCCTGGACTATCACTCTCTGGACGAGTGAGTTCGTGAATGGCAAGACGAGCCTCGAACATTATTTTTGCTGTCAAAGCTATCAGTGACATCTTTAATTTTATCGAGGCATCCTGTTGTCTTGGTAAATCAAAGTAATCATTCAATACTCCCTCTATTTTTTCCTCTATTTTTTTTTCGTTAAAGAATTTGACGTTTTCCTTTTTTAAAATCCAAAACCATTCATCACCTTCAACTAGAAATGTTCCCCAGTCCTTAGCTCCCATTAAATCTACTATATCCTGTGTGAACCCCTCAATGGCACTGTTGTCTTCTCGTTTCAGGGTTTCGATATCTTCCTGAATTTCTGGGACTGTAAGAATTGATTGTAAATTTTTCATCAAATATTTTTTAATATAAATCTCTGTACATGTCAATTCCTTTGAAAAACAAAAAAAGACCTTCTTGAGAAAGAAGGCCTTCGTTTTTTTTCTAAAATAAAATATCTACATACTTGGTGGGACCGGTGGTTCCGGCTCTGTCTGCTCTGCTACAGGCGGATCCATTGATGTCTCCACTGGTGCAGCAGGCATTTCTATTGCCTCTTCTGGTGTTTCAACTGGTGCTGGTGCAACTTCCTGTTGTTCTCCTTCCTCTATATATACTGAACTTCCCCATGCGAGAATAGGAAAGAAAATCATTGGCAGAAAGAACAACCCAATCGTAAACCCGTTTCCATAACCAAACTTTTTGGAGAGTCGGCTCATAAATATAATTGCGAATATACAATTCACAATCGGAATACAAAAAAGGAGAATATTCCAGTAACTCTTATTGATAATTTTCAAAAAGATAAATGCACTATAAACGGGGATAATAGCTTCCCACCATCCTCGTCCTGCCTTCATATAGACTTTGCACATTGCAACGATGATCAATACCCACAAGGCAATAGGGATGATTATTCCCATTCCCGCCATGAGAGATCCTGCTCCGAAAGCTTCCTCTGTAGGTGCGCCTCCTAGGGTCATAACTACTGGTTCCATAGTATAAAATTAGAAAATACTATATCAGTATAAAACATTTTTATTAATAAAAAAAGAGAGCTTTCGCTCTCTTTCTTTTTATTAGCTCTCTTTCATCTCGGACGCAGCGACCAGGGGTAGTTACACACTAAGAATCAACTTTAACTTAATGCTTGTGAACAAAAATGTTCACCCCGTTTTGCCATTGAAATGGCGGTATTCCATCCGCAGATTCCCCTACGGATACCTTGTTACGACTTAAGCCCAGTTACTGAATTCACCTTAGGCCACGATTGTTTCGCAGACTTTGGGTGCTCCCAACTTCCATGCCTTGACGGGCGGTGAGTACAAGACCCAGGAACATATTCAACGTGCCATGACTGATACACGTTTACTAGCGATTCCAGCTTCACGAAGTCGAGTTTCAGACTTCGATCCGAACTGAGACTAGTTTTATCCGATTCGCTCCACATCGCTGCTTCGCTTCAGTTTGTACTAGCCATTGTATTGTGGGTGTGGCCCCAGGCATAAGGGCCATGCTGATTTGACGTCATCCTCACCTTCCTCCGGTTTATGACCGGCAGTCTCATATGAAAATACAACATATGACGAGGGTTGCGCTCGTTCGCGGACTTAACCGTACACCTCAAGGCACGAGCTGACGACAACCATGCAGCGCCTGTCACTAATCCAGCCGAACTGACTTTTCTATCTCTAGAAAATACGATTAGGATGTCAAGCCTGGGTAAGGTTACTCGCTTATTATCGAATTAAACCCCGCAATCCACCGCTTGTGTGGGTCCCCGTCTATTCCTTTGTGTTTTAATCTTGCGATCGTACTACACAGGCGGCGTGCTTATCGAGTTATCTTAGACACTGAGACCAGGTCGAGGGTCCCAACATCGAGCACGCATCGTTTACGGCGTGGACTACAGGGGTATCTAATCCCTTTCGCTCCCCACGCTTTCGTCCCTGAGCGTCAGATAATGGCCAGTGCGCTGCCTTCGCTTTTGGTGTTCCTATGCATATCTACGGATTTTACCCCTACTTGCACAATTCCACGCACCTCTCCATATCTCTAGTTTACCAGTTTTGACTACAGCACCGACGTTGAGCGTCGGTATTTAATAATCAACTTGGCAAACCGCCTGCGGACGCTTTACGCCCAATAATTCCGGTTAACGCTTGGACCTTACGTATTACCGCGGCTGCTGGCACGTAATTAGCCGGTCCTTATTCATGAGGTACCGTCAGATTTTCTTCCCTCATAAAAGGTGTTTACACTCCGAAAAGCTTCATCCACCACGCGGTGTCGCTCCGTCAGACTTTCGTCCATTGCGGAAGATTCTCTACTGCTGCCTCCCGTAGGAGTATGGGCCGTGTCTCAGTCCCATCGCGCCTGGTCATGCTCTCACACCAGGTACCCGTCATCGCCTTGGTAAGCCTTTACCTCACCAACTAGCTGATAGGCCGCAAGCGTCTCTTGTACCGATAAATCTTTACCCTTTCGGGACCATCCGGTATTAGCTAATCTTTCGACTAGTTATCCCTGAGTACAAGGCAACTACTTACGTGTTACTCGCTCGTCCGCCACTGTCACTTTAAAAAGTAAACTCTTCAAAGATCTCGTTCGACTTGCATGTATTAAACGCACCGCCAGCGTTCAACCTGAGCCAGGATCAAACTCTCTAAAAAGAGTAAGATTTGGCCAGAGTTAACTCTGGTTATAAATTAGGATTTTACTAAATCCTATAAAAAATTTCACTTAGAAATTGACGTTGATTTTGCTTTTGCGTAAGAACTAAAAGTTCTTACTAGTTGCGTCCGAAATGAAAAAGAGCTTTTTGCCGGTTGATCTGTGACCAAACAGCTGGGCGAGTGTATCCATGATTCTGGAAACGTCAAGGTTTTTTTAGAGATTTTTTTCTGCCCGCTGAGACCGTGGTTTCACGACGTTTGGGATTAAAAATGAGACCGTTTTTCTTTTCCTTAAAAATTACTCTCAAAATAATTTCTTCTTTCTGACCATTCTTTCTCTTGTTTTTTGGTATATTTTTCGCTATATCAGTAATTGATGACTCCTTTTACGTGTCCTATTTCTAAAGAAAAATTCAGTATCTCTGAATCTGAAATAAAATTGAGACAAAAATTGGGATTTTCTGACCTTCCCACAACTGCTCCATGGATCAGATTGAGACACCTCTCTGCTTTTTGGCAACACTGGGCACTGCACAAAAGAATTTGCAACAAAACGAAAAAAAATATTATTTCTGCTTTTTCTGAAAAATGCCCCTACCCCGTCTGGCATAAAAACGAGTGGCAAAAACATGCCGATCCACCAAGTGCTGACTTTGATTTTGAAAAACCGTTTTTTGAGCAAGCATGGGAGTTGTTTCAAAAATGCCCCATTCCTCACAAAATGGGTGCGGGAAATGAAAACTGCGAATATACCGATGATTGTTGGTTTTCTCGGAACGCCTATCTTTCTCATTCTGTTCTCAGGGGAGAAGATATTCGCCATTGTTATCGATCTTTTTCTGAAAAAAACTCTGCTTTTTGTGCGTATTCAAAAAACTCCGAACTCTGCGCCGACCTCACCAACTGCTTTGACTGTTTTGACTCTCTCCATTGTATAGACTGTCGAAATATCAAAAGTTCCTCTTTTTTGTTCGATTGTAGAAACTGCACAGACTGTCTTTTTTGCTGCAATCTGAGAAACAAACAATATTGCTTTGGAAACAAACAGCTCACAAAAGAAGAATTCATGGTTCAAAAACAAAAATGGAACTTCAGGTCACGAAAACTTTATGACCAGGCAAAACTATTTTTCAAGGAAATGATCCGGTTACAAGCCTTTTTTCGTAGTACCCACATAATGCACTCTGAAAACTGCACTGGAGATAATATTGAGGACTCAAAAAATGCACAAAACTGTTTCTTTGTGAATGAGCTTGAAGACTGCTGTAATTTCCTTCGTGGCGGACTAGAAAGTAGAGATTGTCTTGATTGTGTCGATGTCGCGCTTAATACAGAAATGATTTTTAATTGTACGGGTGCGCAAGACAAGGTGTATCAATGTCGCAATAGCTTCTCTATTAATCAAAGTCGATTTTGTGATTATTGTGCCAACTGTTTCCAGTGTGAAAATTGTTTTGGATGCTGTGGATTGGTCGGGAAAAAATATCACATCTTCAATAAGGCGTATTCTCCCGAAAAATATGAACTTTTGCATGAAAAAATAATTCATCATATGCAAGAAACGAAAGAGTGGGGGGTCTTTTTTCCTGGATATTTTGCGCCCCATCCATATGACGAGAGTCTCGCCAGATTCCATTTTCCTTTATCGGAAGAAAAACAGGCCAAGCTGGGGTTCCGTGTAGACGAGGTGATAGAGCGCGAAAATAAAAATTATTCTCCTGTGTCAGAAATTCCTGATTCGCCAGAGGACATTATAAATGAGAAAGAATTAACCCATAAAATATTCTGGGACTCGGCTTTCAAAAAACCGTTTCAAATTTCTGATGCTGATATCCAGTTTTCAAAAAAAATCAGATGTCCCCTTCCCGACACATACTATATGAACCGTATTCAGGAGAATTTTCACTGGATTCCGTTTGATGGGAAGCTACGAAAAACGACATGCGGAAAATGCAATACCAACACTCAAACATCTTGGCCGAGCACATATGATGGGCGAATTTTGTGTAAAGAGTGTTATCTAAAAGTAATGCATTAAAAAGCTTCGCTATTTAATTTGATTGACAGGGGGTGAGTTATGACGTAAAAGGTTGCTGTTCTTTTGCATATCAACAGTAGGGTTTTTATTTTCTCTTTCAGATGAGATCTTCATTCTTAAAGAGAAAACCGCAGGCTCTACTATCTTCTCAGCACAAAGAAATGGAATTCTATTTCCCTTTCTCGCTGTTGAGAAGGGTTAACTTCAAATACTTAACGATATGAATGATTTACATTTTATTTTTGGGTTTTTTACCAATGATCAAGGTGCGTGCTTCACTAAGCATGAAATTTATGGATCAATGTCTGACAAGGACAAAAGATTATCACCAAAAATCAACGATATCTTTTACACCGTCGACAGAAGGGGAAACATCCACGCTTGTTTCTTAAATAAAAAACAACTTTTACATTCGGTAAAAATGCTCCTGACGAACCATGGACGAGATCGAAAGAAGTAAAAAAGAAGAACCAAGCGGCCTGTCACAAACCCCAGAACTACATATCGTGTAGTTCTGGTTTTTTTCATACATAAAATAAGTTCTCTGTGTATTAAAAATTGCCCCACCCTTCCTAACCCAGTATCATTCTTTTGTGAATTTAGAACTTATTTTGGCTATCGTTGTCCTTGTGGGATCACTCATTCTGATGCTGGTTATGCGTCGCGGGAAAAAACTTTCGAGTCATACTGCACACCGTGCCATAAAAGACATACGAGAAACTGAAAAACTAGATCCCGCACATGCAATACTTGAGGCACATAAAGTATTTGTGTGGACTCTTGCCTCACTTATTCCGGAAAGACAAAGAAAAAAAATACGTGCGGCAGAAGTGGTGAAAAAATTTGTAAAACGCATGCCAAATGAAGCGCAAATATGGAAGACTCACCGATTACGCAATCGTATTGCCCATGAACCAAATATAAAGATAACGGCCACACATGCTGATCTTGCTCGTCGAGACTTGATCCGCGCGATTCAATCACTCTCAAAAAAATGAACGAATTTTTTTCTCCTGCCTCTGTGGCAATAGTTGGAGCTTCTGCAACCTCTGGGAAAATGGGACACGAAGTTCTTCGCAATATTATTGATGGACAATTCCCTGGGAAAATATTTCCTATTAATCCACACGAAACGAAAATTCTTGATATTCCTGTGTATAAAACTCTTTCTGATACACCTTCTCCTGCTGAATTAGCCATAATTGTTGTTCCGGCAAAAATTGTGCCAAGCATTGTGCAAGAAGGAGCTGAGAATGGGACAAAAAACTTTGTCATTATTACCGCTGGATTTGGAGAAACGGGGAAAGAAGGCGCTCTTCTCGATGAAGAATTAAAAAAACTTATCAAAAAACATGATCTCCATATAATGGGGCCCAATTGTCTGGGAGTAATAAATCCTCATGCGAAACTTAATGCTTCCTTTGGGGGAACTCTCCCCGCCGCAGGAAACGTGGCGCTCGTATCGCAGTCTGGAGCGATCATATCCTCTCTTTGTGATTGGTCAGGGCTTCGTCATTTTGGGTTTTCGAAAGTTATTTCCCTAGGAAATAAGCTTCAACTGGATGAAAATGCGAGTTTGGAATTCTTGGAAAATGATTCTGATACAAACGCTATTGTTCTTTATTTGGAACGATTTAATGATGAAAAGAAGTTTTTGGAAATTGCGACACGACTCTCAAAAAAGAAGTCTGTTATTCTCTATAAATCTGGAACGACCGCCCTTGGTCGGAGTGCTGTAGAACAGCATTCTGGAACAGAAATATCAGAAGAAGGAAATCTCTGTGAAGCTCTTGAAGAAGCCGGTGTTTTTCGTGCAGAAAGTGTAGAACGACTCTTTGATATTGCTCATCTTTGTAGTTGTCAGCCATTACCAAAAGGGGCACGAACCGTAATTGTTACGAACGCAGGAGGTCCCGGGGTAATTGCTACAGATGCCATCGATGATGATCCGTATTTGGACATTGCGAATCTTTCCGAAGAAGTAAAAAACGAACTCAATAACGTTCTTCCTTTTTCAACAAAAGTACACAGTCCTGTCGATCTTATTGGGGATGCACGTGCCGATCGGTATGAAAAAAGCCTCGAAGTCTTACTGAAAAACAATGCTGCTGATGCTTACATGATAATGCTTTCGCCTCAAGCCATGACTCAGGCAAAAGAATCTGCTGAAGCAATAATTGCTGCTAATAAAAAATACCCTGGCACGCCCCTGGTAACGTGTTTCATGGGAGGATCCTCTGTGCGAGAGGGAACCGAATTGTTGTTAAAAGCCGGAATCCCCTGCTTTCTCGACCCGGCTCGTGCTATTTGGGCTTTGGGAATTTTGAGACGAGAAGCGAAAATTCGAGAACGATAGATTTTTGGAAATTTATTATTTGCGGGCGATTTTTAGAAGTGCATAGAAAAACTTGACAGAACCTCTGCCAGAGCTAGACTCGCGCCGGTTTTCAAATAAAACCTCGTCTAAGCGTGCGAAAAAGGCACAGCTGCAGCGGTTCCTTATTAATCTGGAAAATGTCACGAATTGGAAATAAACCCGTATCCGTACCGTCTGGAATCGAAGTTTCGATTGAGGCGAGTTTTTTGAGAGTAAAAGGTCCAAAAGGGGAACTTACTGTTCCGTTTGAAGCTGAATATGTTTCTTTTTCACAAGAAGGAGAGCTTGTTACTGTTACTCGCGCAAATGATGCAAAGGCAGCACGTGCTCGACACGGACTATATCGATCACTTTTGGCAAATGCTATTGAAGGAGTTGAAAAAGGATATTCTAAATCACTTGAAATAAGGGGGGTTGGATATCGTGGAGCATTAAAGGGATCTGGAGTAGAATTCCAACTAGGATACTCTCATCCCATTCTCTTTGATTTGCCTGAAGGAATTACTCTTGAGTTTGATAAAAAAGAAACAAGTTTCTTCACTATTTCTGGTATCAGTAAACAGTTGGTGGGACAAGTGGCCGCAAATATTCGCGCACTCCGAAAACCTGAACCTTATAAAGGAAAAGGTATTCGTTATACAGATGAGCACGTTGTGCGAAAAGCTGGTAAATCAGCTGCTAAATAATAGTAAACCGAGATGACAAAATCTACAAAACAAGAACGGCAAACCTCTCGTGCACGACGAACGCACGCAGTAGCACGTGTCTCCGGACGACCACGATTATTGATCGTTCGTTCAAACCGAGCAATTAGCGCTCACATCTTCGATGATGTAGCGGGAAAAATTGTTTGTGGAATATCAGGCCTCAAAACCGGAAAAACGGGGATTGAGTCCGCAACTGAAGTAGGTACCAAAATCGCTGAAGCAGCGAAAAAAAATAAAATTACTCAGGTTGCGTTTGATCGCAATGGGTACAAATACCACGGCCAAGTGAAAGCTTTGGCTGATGCCGCTCGGAAAGCGGGACTAGAGTTCTGAGTACTCTTGAGAAAAATTAATCCATCCTAAAATGACAGAGGAAAACACTACACCCCCGGCAGAGAAAACTGAAGAAAAAACAATTGCTGCTCCTGAGAACACTCCCGGAGAGCAGAAATCTGATGAGAAACCTCGTCGAGAGCGTCGTCCACGAAAAGGTGGCCGCGATCGAAAACCACGTGAAGCGAAAGAATTTGAAGAAGCAATTCTACAGATTGATCGTGTGACTCGTGTGGTAAAAGGTGGACGTCGTCTACGTTTCCGATTAACAGTGGTTATTGGTGACAAAAAAGGACGTGTAGGATTTGGAATTGGGAAATCGTCTGAAGTGATGATGGCTATCCAAAAAGCTGTTAGCCGAGCAAAACAAAACTTGATTACTGTGCCAATCGTAAAAGGAACTATTCCTCACGAAGCAAATGAATCTTTCAAGGCTTCTCGAGTATTACTTTTCCCTGCACCAGAAGGAAAGGGAGTTATTGCTGGTGGAGCGGTTCGTAAAATATTAGAACTTGCTGGAGTAAAAGATGTATTGTCTAAGTCTCACGGATCACGTAATAAATTAAATATTGCTTGTGCAACATTTAATGCACTCCGAGGACTTGAAACAGTGAAGAACCCTGGAACAAAAATTACCAAGGAAGACTTAGAAGTTGAGGGAGAAGCAACAGAAGAGAAAGATGTAGAGAAAACTGTTGCGGAGAAAGCTCCAGAGAAAAAGAAAGAAGCACCAAAAAAGCCGGCGGCAAAAAAAGCTCCTGCTAAAAAACCTGCAGCCAAGAAACCTGCAGCGAAAAAACCTGACGCTGACAAAAAATGAATTTATTGAGTAAATTGGCTCCGAAAATCGCTAAAAAAGCGAAAATGCGAAAAGGTCAGGGAAATGGGACGAAAGGAACATTTGCCGGACGAGGAAAAAATGGACAAAACTGCCGTGCTGGTGGAGGTGTTCGACCAGGATTCGAAGGAGGACAGAGTGGTCTTCTTATGCGAATGCCAAAACTCCGAGGGTTTACAAACCCCAATCGTGTTGAGACACAGATCGTAAATCTTGAAAAATTGGAAATGGCTTTTGCTGATGGAGCAAAAATCAATGTTCTTACATTGTCTGATGCAGGATTGATTAACAAAAATAACGCGAAAGTTAAAATATTGGGGGAAGGAGAAGTTACAAAAAAATTAAATATTGAAGGCCTTCTTATTTCTGCAACGGCAAAAGCAGCAATTGAGAAAGCAGGAGGAACTGTGAAGTAGTTCTTTGTTTTAAGTCTAAATATTGAAATCCTGGCTGAAGTCAGGATTTTTTTGAAGGAGTTTATTCGTGGAGAAATATCATCAAAACTTGACTTCTTGCCCCTTCCCCGTTACATTTTCTAAAATTTTTTCTGAAAACCTTTGAAAACCATGAAAACAATTCTACCCGCTCTCACATTTGATGATGTACTCCTTGTACCACAGTATTCTGAGATTCTACCCAACCAAGTAGATCCCCGTACAAAATTTACACGAAATATTGAACTAAAAATCCCTCTCGTATCTTCAGCGATGGACACGGTAACTGAATCCGAAATGGCCATTGCCATGGCTCTTCTTGGTGGGATTGGGGTTATTCACAAAAACTGCACCCCTGACGAACAAGCCGCAATGGTACGAAAGGTGAAGCGATTTGAGAATGGATTTATTCATGAACCATTGGTGCTTTCACCAAACCACAAAATCGCAGATGTGATCAAGGTACGACAAGAAAAACACTTCAAGTCTATTCCGATTACAGAAGACGGAACTCTCTCTACAAAAATCGTGGGGATGGTTTCCCGAAATGATTATTTGGAGAAAAAACATTCCACTTGTACTTGTGCAGAGCGAATGACTCCGATAAAAGACTTACTGACAGCAAAAGAGCCTCTTACTCTTTCTCAAGCAAATGATGTTTTGGAAGAATCTAAGCATTCAAAGCTTTTGATTTTGAATAAAGACGGAACACTTCATGCGCTTATTACTCGTCGAGATTTGGAGCGAAATGAAATGTTTCCTTCGGCTACAAAAGATAAACGAAAACGGCTCCGTGTAGCCGCCGCCTGTGGTCCAGCTCACAATCGTGATGAACGAGTAAAAAAACTCATTAAAGCTGGTGCTGATGTCCTCGTGGTAGATACTGCTCATGGACATTCCAAGGGAGTGCTCGATACCGTAAAATACATAAAAGAAACCTATCCAAACGTGGATGTTATTGGTGGAAATATTGCAACAGCAAAAGCTGCCGAAGCATTGATAAAGGCTGGTGCTGATGGAGTAAAGGTTGGGATTGGTCCGGGATCAATCTGTACTACTCGTGTAATAGCGGGAATCGGAGTTCCTCAGTTAAGCGCTATTATGAACGTAATTGAAGTTTGTAAAAAATCAGGAATAACGCTCATTGCCGACGGAGGAGTTCGATATTCTGGTGATGTAGCAAAAGCACTTGCTGCCGGAGCTGACTGTGTAATGATTGGATCACTCTTGGCAGGAACCACACAGGCTCCAGGAGAACTTATTTATTCTGGAGGAAAGACATACAAGTATTATCGTGGAATGGGATCAATGGCTGCTATGGCCTGTGGAGGAAAGGAGCGGTACGCTCAATCAAACGTTGCCAATGACAAACTTGTTCCCGAAGGAATTGAAGGAAAAGTATTGTACAAGGGCGATGTCTCTGGTGAAATCTTCCAGCTTACTGGAGGAGTAAGAAGTTCAATGGGATATACTGGCGCTGGAACGATAAAAGAATTCCAAGAAAAGGCTGAATTCGTTCAGATCACCGCTGCTTCGTTAAAAGAATCACATCCACATGATGTTTCAATTCTAAAAGAAGCTCCGAATTATCGGGGATAGGAAATACTTAAAATTAATATTAAACTCTGCCCCGCATTGCGGGGTGGGGCTTTTTTCTTACAAATTCTTTTTCAATGCCTCTACCTCACTGTCTTCCCCCGTCTGCTCAATGGTTTCCGCTTCTACTGATTTCTCTTTCTCAAATTCAATGAAATCTGTTTTTAATCCCCCTGCCAGCTTCTCCATTTTCTCCTCTGCATCATGCAAAACGTGTTCAGCTAAAGATAGGTTCGGATCCTCTTGTCCTGCAACCGCTCCTTCCAAGACCTCGAAACGTCGCTTGAGCTCATCGGCCTCTTGCTGAGACCCTTTCACAAGGTGATCCAAAGAGTCCGTGACAAACTTTTCAGCCTTTTCGTCCATATATCCCACTTCAAGAATGTGATTCAAGAAATCAATACGAGTCTCTCCTGGGATTTGCTCTAAGTCAGCAAACCAATTGATAAATTTTTCGAGTTCAACTTCGTAGTTATCCATGTTATGCATTTAAATTAATCCCTAGAATAATTCCCGCAACGCTACTTCCGGGCTGAATTGCAGACCCTTTTTGATTATACACACCTAAGTTTGGTGACCAAACTCCATCTTTTTTTTCTGTTGGTCCGCTCAATACATAGGTTTTGTTCTGAGTTGGATGTTCTAACACAATTCCTTTTTCCGTTTTTTTGACAATTCTCAATCGACCAACCTTTTCCTGATTATCTGGCTCATTTAATTCTTTTGCCGAAGGCAGTGTCGAAACTCCCAATGTGTCATAATAATTAACCTCAACAAGCTCTCCTTCTGGAGACATATTCAGTATCTCCCACTCTTTGGTCGTATTTGTTTTCAAGTTTTCCTCCAATTGCTTCTCCTGCTCTGTCTGATATTCCTCCATGAGGTGATCACGGAATCGTTTATCGAAATCTCCTGCGTCAGTATTAATTGTTTTGTAATCCACTAACCGAGTTGCGAGAAGTCCTTCCTCTCCTGCGAGAGGATATTTAGCTGTCTTTTCTTCTAATGAAGACTCATAAAATGACTTTATTTTGGTGCTTGAAACAGTGTCCGGTCCATTTGTTCTGTCTCCCCCAAACTCCAGTAAATATTCCCATTTTTCTTGAACTTTTTGTAATTCTGAGTTTGTTTGCATAGAAATAGTCCCCTTTGTGTCGTTCAAGCCACCTGTCCTAATAGATTCCAACGTATTTCTAAGTTGAGTTTCTCGATCAGATAATTTCCCAGGACTAGCTGGATCTGATTCCAGTGTTTTAAAGCTTTGATATCTTTTTTTCTGTTCTTTCCAGTCTTTTTGAAGTGCTTCTAGTTTTTCCTTGAAAACAGATAATCGTTCCCATTTTTGCTCATATTGCACCTTAATCTCTGGTGCTAGATTCTCTTTTGTTGTTTCAAAATCTTTAAAGTTCGTACGATAAACTCCGTCTATGAAAGTAGTAATTTTACTCTGTATTACGCCATAATCAAGAGTTGTAATATCCGTAAAGCTATCCAATGGATTAACACCTTCCCATAGATCTTTCATTTTTAGAACCGTGTCATTCAAATAATCTTCAACCTTATCTTCTACGTTATCCACTCGAGCCTGTAATTGAGTATTTTTATCGATGTCCTTCATATATCGAAGGAACTCCTGCAACGTTGTTCTGTTTAATTCTTTAACTTCAAATCCTCTTGTCGCAGGATTTATATTCAAATAACTAATTATTTTCCATAATTTTTGCTGTGGTGACTGCAAAGGTCCTCCATATACTTCTGTAATAAAATTCGGTTTCTTTGATCGAATTGTTTTTTCTAAATCTGCAACAAGCTTTGGTACTGACTCCACCGGGTCTTTTGCCGGAGAAACACAAGCCTTCAGCTTATCTTGTACATTCTTTGGCGCGTTCTGTTCTGGCGGCGTAGCTGTATTATCCAACGTTGTCTTAAATGCCGTTTCTTCTCCACTAAACTTGCTAATCACTGTTTCTGTGTCCGCACTTAATGCAGCTGTTTTCCCTAGCTGGTCAGCTTTTGTTGTATATCCAAGCGCAATCAATGCCTCTAAGAAATCTCCATGCTCCTTAATACCAAAGCTTCGAGCAGTAATAGCTGTACCATTAACGTTCAAAGAACGAATCGTTGGATCTTTCACGCTTTCTGTTACAAACTTCCATAAAGCATTTCTCTCTGTAGAATCCTGATTGTTATGTGCTGCCAACTTGGCCTGTAGTTTATTTTTGGCCTCATTCATGTCGTTCTCTTTTCGTGTTTTCACCATATTCAGAGAGGCTTGCACCTGCGCCTTTTTTTCTTCAAGATTCTTTAGGAATCGTTTAGAATATTTCTCAAAACGCGCCTTTTTACGCAATCCTGCAATTTTGAAGAAGATGTCTCGATTGTCCAGGAACTCTCGTGCCTCTGTGGCTTTTTCTTCCCATTGAGCTCGCATCGCGTCTGTACTTTTTTGCAAAATACCAGAAAGTCCCTCTATAACAGAGAGTGATGCCTGAGAATTTGTTTTCTGTCGTCTAACCGCGTCCAATGTCGTGTCTAATTTTTGAGTCCAAATCTCTCGTTCAATCTTAGAAAGCGAGTCGCTTCCATTTACCTGAACATTTGCATAATCACGCCCCGTATCTCCCAGAACATCAAATATTTTCCCCTTTATTCGATTTCGCAGAACAAACGGAATCGAGTCCGTAAAATAACTTTCCTCAAATTTTGACCCGGCAATTATTGTTCCTCGAACCTCTGTTCCACGCAGCATCTTTTGCATAGGTCCCATATTTGCCTCTGTCGCATTTGAAAGCTTACTAAGGCGATCCTCAGGGCTTTTTTGCGGGTCATTTTGGTCTTTATCAAGACCTGTGTCCGCATTTAGAATAGCATCAAAATCTGGCGTATTAGACATTTTTTATATGAAAAAATCTAGCAAGTTTACCAGATTTCGCCATAAAAATCAATACCTATTGTTACGCCGCGAGTGAGGCATCCTTCTCGGATGGGTTTTCTGGAGATGGAACCTCCTGAATTATTGGTTCCTCCATTGGTTTTTTGTTTCGAGAAATAACCCTCCTTTCACTGCCAAACCCCTGCTCCTCTTGGAGGTTTGGAGCAGTTGAAGGTCCTTTCTTTCGTGCCTTTGTTTCTTTCTGCATATTTTTTCTTTTTTTCCATTCCCACAACCCCTTAAGTCCCCGATTAATACGAGAGTCAATTTCAGCTAAAATTTCTGTCCCTTTTGTGCTCATTCCACGAACCTTTTGTGCTACTCCAAATCTTTTTTCATGCGCAGGGAGCGCTTTGGATATTTTTGTTCCCATCTTTAAAAAAGGTCTCAATATCGAATCTTTCATCCCCTCAACTCGATTTCTTCTGTTTTTTCGGTATTCAAGACTCTTCTTTCCCAATGCCGTTTTCCCCAGCAAATAGCTCGTTGCACTCCCTAGTCCAAGCGGAACCCATACCCTTAACAAAAGAGGAATACATTCTTCTGCGCGATATCCTCTGTGCTTTCCAGACCATTTCCCCAATAATAAATCTATAACATCCTTCTTTGCTCGCAGGCCCGATTTATACATAAAGTTCGCCGTTTCAAAAGAAGCTTCCCCAACAGGCTTGGTGACATATTTCTTTAAAACCCTCTTCCAGAAGGGGTTTTCACGTAATCCATGACGTCTTTCGTAATCTTTATTAGAAATACTTCCTACCCTCAGGTTCGCTTTTGGTAATTCAATAATTTTCCCCGCTTCTCTTGTTTCTTCTTCCGGCCCTTCTTCTTTGTTTTCAAATAGTACCCTGGAAATCCCTTCCCGACTGTCTCCCTCTATTGCCTCTAGCTTTTGTGGAAATTCCGTTTCTGAGCTCGAAACTCTCTCTCTCTGCGAAGAGGGAATATCTTGTTCTAAATCAGGGGAAAGTTTCAACACGATGACACTTTATAATAATTTCATCAAAAGTCAACCCCTTGGCCACCTATTTCACACTCTTGCTCGGAATAAATCCTTCCGCAATGGCCCCTTCTTTGGTCGCAAAAAATCGTCTATCTTTTACTCTTACTCCTCGTGCCCACGAAGTCGTAGAAGGATAAAACTTCCCCGTATTCGCGTTCCCCACAAAGGGATAAGTCTGGTATTTCAAGTCGTTTGCATTCGGGACTTGTCCTAAGAAAAGATCCCCACTTTCTTCTAAAAATTTTTCATCACTCCAGACAACACGAACATCTCCTTTTAGTTCTAAAGAGACCCTGTCTCCTTCTACCTGAATAAACTTTACTTCTGTCTGCTCTGCTTCAATGGGCTTAATCGATGCTGTTTCCATTTCGGGAGCCAATTGCTTTGCTCCACCAAGAATAAATCCACCGCATGCGGCTACTACAATCCAGAGAAATAAGTGCCAATTTTTCATTTTACAAGTATCTGATAAGGCCTACAAAATCCGAGAATACGTCTGACTGCCAACGTTCTGAACCACTCCTTTTATTTCTAGTATAGAAATTACTGAACTTATAACCGTGCCCGGAAGTTCGATGACTCGCAACAGATCATCAATGTGCCATTCCGACTGATCTTCAAATGTTTTCAAAACAAGTGACTCATTTTCTGTCATGGGGATCTCTTTTTTGATTCGTTTTTTTGCCGCCAAATGATGAAATTCTAATGATTCTAGAATCTGTTTCCCACTCAATACTGGTGCGGCACTTCCGCGAACAAGAAGATCATTGCACCCTTCTGAATTTTTTGAAAAAATATCTCCTGGTACTACGAATAACTCTCGTCCATGCTGAATGGTAAGTTCCGCCGTAATCAAGCTTCCCGATTTTATTGCTGCCTCAAGAACAATTGTTGCACGTGATAGCCCCGCCACAATACGATTTCTTACAGGAAAAAATTCTGGACGCCCCTCTGTCCCGGGTAAATATTCTGACACAATAACTCCTCTTTTTTCGCGTAAAAACTTTTCTGCAAACTGTTGATTCATAGCCGGATAAATCTCATCGATTCCGTTTCCTAGTACTGCAATCGTCCGTGAGCCATGCTCAAGTGCAATACGATGAGCAAGTGTGTCCGAACCAAAGGCTAATCCAGAAACAATTGTTATTCCCGCATCCGCCAGCTGCCCCACTATTAACTCCGCAGCACGCTGTCCATAACGAGAAATTTTTCGTGCTCCAACGACTGAAACCGAAGGAAAATCCTCGGGTAAAAGTTCTCCTCTGCAAAACAAAAGCGCTGGCGGATTGTGAATATTTGTTAATGATAGTGGATACTCGGGCGTTCCGTGAATCAGTGTTTTTGCTCCACATTTTCGTAATCCTGCTAATTCTTTTTCTGGAGAAATATTCGCTCTGTTTGCAAAAAAATATTTAATAGCACGTACATCAAGATCTGCCTGCTGCCAGTCTTTAATATTTGCTTTCCATGCTCGTTCGAAATCTCCCTTAAAAAAGCTATTTAATCGTTGATACCGGATAAATGTTAAATTGCATGCGCGATGCAGCGCCAAAAGATATCGCTCCATCTATGCTCTATATGTAACTTTCCCCCAGGCATCAATAATCGCTAATTCTCGTGATGTTGTTGTTAGAATTTCTGGAGCACCTGTTTCCTGAATTACTAATTGATCTTCGATCCGTATCCCAAATTCTCCGGGGAAATAGAGTCCCGGTTCACATGTCACACTGTCTCCTGGTTGCAAGGTCTCAAGAGAATCTTTCCCGATACGTGGTGCAATATGCACTTCTTTTCCTACTCCGTGTCCCAATGTATGGATAAAAAACTGGGCATCTTTTCCTAAGTCTGCACGAACCTGATTGTCTAACTTTGAACATTCAGCTCCTGCTTGAAATCTTTCTAGGGTCCGCATGTGAACGCTTAGAAGATGTGAAAATTTCTTTAAAAATCTCTTATGGGGCATTCCTAATGAAAACATTCGTGTACAGTCCGAACACCATCCATCTGCAATCGCTCCGCAGTCTATCAAAATTGAATCTCCTGCCTCTAATGCTGTGTTTGTTGGTTCGTGATGTGGTTCAGCTCCTCCTGCTCCAAATGCGACAATGGGATCAAACGAAAGACCATATTTCCCTCCTGCAGAAACGGCATCACAAAGCTGATCAAAAAGCTGTTTTTCTGTTCTCCCTTCACGAATCCATGTTGGAAGGTTTTCAAGCAAAATATGATCCACATGTTTTACTGCCTGCCTCATTGCTTTTATTTTTTCCATCGTGTGCAGGCTACCAAACGTTCTAAAAAAGAAAAGGACTTCTTTTCAGCAAATATTCATATTTGTATGTTTTTAAAAGGAAGTCTCGTCATTTGACGACACCTCCTTCTTTGAAATTTGTAATTTGAAAATTGTAGACTGAACTAGATCTTGTCGTAATCATGCATCACTAATTGTGCATTAATACGACGGATAATATCTAAAACAACTCCCACTACAATAATCATTCCTGCTCCTGAAATAAAGAGTGAAACTGATCCAGCTCCTCCGGTCATCCATTTCTGAAAAATCATTGGAACAATAGCTACTACCGCTAAGAATGTTGCTCCCCAGAAAGCCAATCGTGAACTTACTTGGTCTAGGAAATTCGTTGTCTCTGGTCCTGGACGATATCCAGGAATATATCCTCCACGTTTTTGAATATTCTCCGATACTTTCTTTGGCTCAAATGTAATTGAAACATAAAAGAAAGTGAATCCAAAAATAAGCAATCCATAAAACAGGTTATACCATGTTGATGGAGCTCCTGGGTTAAAGTATTTGAGAAAAAATTCTCCAACTTGTACCAAGAATGGTGTAGTAGATTTTGTGAAAAACTGTGCCAAAATTGAAGGCATTGAAACCAATGATACAGCAAAGATAATCGGAATCATTCCCGCCTGATTCACTTTCATTGGAA
>Ga0222627_1000153_pt1 | contig 40266 bp, 25 predicted proteins | sample AntAcemetageno93_FD_179859 | JGI IMG/M metagenome (GOLD analysis project Ga0222627, IMG submission 179859) | Saline water microbial communities from Ace Lake, Antarctica - #93 | ecosystem: Environmental > Aquatic > Non-marine Saline and Alkaline > Saline | place: Antarctica: Ace Lake | collected... | reverse complement strand
ATCGGTGGAAGCATGACTGTCAACCACCCCGATCACCCTCCCCCACACCAGCCCACCACCGACCCTGCGTCGGTGGAGGCATGACTGACAACCACCCCAATCACCTCCCCCCACATAAACTCACCACCGACCCCGCGTCGGTGGAGGCATGACTGACAACCACCCCAATCACCTCCCTCCACATAAGCTCACCACCGACCCTGCATCGGTGGAAGCATGACTGTCAACCAATCCAATCAACCTCACCCACACCAGCTCACCACCGACCCTGCGTCGGTGGAAGCATGACTGTCAACCACCCCGATCACCCTCCCCCACACCAGCCCACCACCGACCCTGCGTCGGTGGAGGCATGACTGACAACCACCCCAATCACCTCCCCCCACATAAGCTCACCACCGACCCTGCGTCGGTGGAAGCATGACTGTCAACCAATCCAATCAACCTCACCCACACCAGCTCACCACCGACCCCGCGTCGGTGGAGGCATGACTGACAACCACCCCAATCACCTCCCCCCACATAAACTCACCACCGACCCCGCGTCGGTGGAGGCATGACTGACAACCACTCCAATCACCTCCCTCCACATAAGCTCACCACCGACCCTGCATCGGTGGAGGCATGACTGTCAACCACCCCAATCACCTCCCCCCACATAAGCTCCCCACCGACCCTGCGTCGGTGGAGGCATGACTGACAAACAACCCGCCCCCCCCCCTCCGCCACCAATCAACCTTGCGTCAGTAAGATATCTCTGATAAATTACTTCCATGAAGTCAATCGGCCAAAATCAAGATCCAAAACCAATCTATACCCCCAATAATTGTAACCCATCCTACAAGCTTCTCTGGTCACTGACACTCTTCTGGCGAGAACCGCATACTTCTGACAACTGGCTCAATGAACTAAAATCATCAACCGAGAAAGACGGGGTCAGGATTCTGAATCACCGAACCACACAACCCAGGATAAGCCAGTTCCTTATCAGCACTAAACCGGCTGTGTCTCCCCGTGATCTAATCAAATCGGTAAAGGGTCGTCTTCAGTACATCATCCGGGAAATAAACCCAAAAGCATTTCAACGCAATTATTTCCTGCATAGTATCGGCGCGGCCAAGCGGGAGGTGGTGGAAGAATATGTAGCCCACCAACTCGATCATCACCGGATGGCCGATCATAAGGTGCAGGCAAAGTTGTCACGATATCAGATTAGAAATCACGATGTTGATCTCTCACAATCTATCAACAGTGCTCACGGAAAATATATCTACAATCTCCACCTGGTTGTGGTCAACGTCGGGAGGTGGGTGGAAATACGGGATGATATCCTTGATAAGATAAGGAATATGATTATAGCTCTAGCAAATAAACAAGAACACCGTCTCTCCGCCGCCGGGATTTTTCCCGATCATATTCATATCGCCCTGGGGTGTTCGATAAATGAATCCCCCCAGGACGTGGCCCTCGGGTATCTAAATAATCTGGCCTATGCCTGGGGGATGAAGGCGATCTACCAGTCGGGATATTATGTCGGAACATTCGGGGAGTATGATACCGGAGCGATCGGGTAGTTACCCATACTCTCGTTTGAATCAATCAAGGGGTATATAGCGTGGAGAGGAGAGAGATAAACGATAATCTGGTTATCAGTCCTTCACTCCACCGACGCAGGGTCGGTGGGGGTGAGGGTGTGGGATAGGATCAGATCTGGTTTACAATCCATAATCCACCGACGCAGGGTCGGTGGGGGTGAGGGTGTGGGATAGGATCAGATCTGGTTTACAATCCATAATCCACCGACGCAGGGTCGGTGGGGAACCAAACTCAACCAATTCTTCTCACCCCACCACCGACCCTGTGTCGGTGGAGGCATGACTGATAACCAGACCCGGTCACCGCCACCATCAGCCCACCACCAATCCCGTGTCGGTGGAGGCATGACTGATAACCAAAACCGGAAAACAACACACCCGACCCATCTTCTTTAACACACCTTCTTCACGTATCGGCAATATCTGCACCACGCCAATGCAACATTTTGTTCATTTTTGCAACGTTTCAGCCTTCCCACGAAAAAAACATCATTACCTATCTTATTACAATTCAACATGATAAAGAATAATGTCATATAGTTTGAATCTGGCACGCAATTTGCTCTTTATTTTGTATATATACCATTATATTACATGAAAGTTTTGGTTTACAACCTTGACATTAAGAAAGTATGTGCTATCTTTACTATAGAACAAAAGAGGGATTTTTGTGTCTAAAGATCATCGGCATATTCCATAACTATTAAATAATTTAAATCCGTACACATTTCACAACACTATAATTTTTGCATAGCAAAAATTATAAGGAGGAAAAAGATGAAATCCATCCAACTGACCATTCTACTGACCATCTCATTTTTACTGATCGCCTTCCCCGTCTTCGGGGAGAACCCTTTCCCGCTGGATACTCCCGCCATAAACTTCCAGGGGAGAGTAGAGGTTGATGAGACAGGGTTTGACGGTTCCGGGGATTTCGCTTTCACGATCAGCTGGAACGGCGGTTCTTGGGACGGCTCGTGCACCACAACCGTCAACCAAGGAGTCTTCAATGTGATTCTGGGTGTAGACACCGCTGCGCTACCCGCTGACGTCTTCAATCACCCCGGTCCGTACACCCTCTCGGTTTCGTTCGAAAGCGCAGGTCTGAGTCCCGACCAGTCGATCGTTGCCGTTCCCTTAGCGATCAACTCCGACTTTCTCGATGGCCTGGATAGTCCGAACAGCGCTTTTGTGGGAGTGACCGATGTCCAGACCCTGTACAACAAGATCCTGGGAACCGACACCACCACCTCCTACTTCATCGTCGCTCCTTCCGCCGCCGCCGCACCCGGCGATACCGCGGGCGCCTTCTGGTACGACCTGGCTGAAAACATGATGAAATACTACAACGGAGCCGACTGGGTTGAGCTCACCAACAGCGCGGCCGCGAGCACTTACTGGTCCCGGGCCGATACCAACCTCTCGCCCGCGACCGCAGGGGACGACGTTTCTTTAGGAAACGGCGAAATCCTGTTCTTCACCGATGACGGTTCCGCCACCAACCCAAACATCTCAATCGGCAATGAGTCCAATACCGGAATCTACCAGCAAGCCGGAAACGCCGGAGAGATAACCTTCACTTCTCTGGGGACCCGCAAGTTCGCTTTCCGTAATTCCAATGTCTTCTGGATCCAGGAGACGGCAGCCGACCCCGGGAGCGGGGCCGACGCCGGTGCCCTTTATTTTAACAGTACCGTAAAGGGCTTTAAATACCACGACGGTTCCACCTGGAAAGACATCGCCTCGGGAACCGGAAGCATTGAGGCGCCTACTGAAGTTTACGACACTGTCTTCGCGACAGACGGAAGTACCTGGTGGCCGAATAATGAGCTGCGCATCGACCCCGACAGTTGGGTAGGGACCAAGAATGATTTCAAGATCGGATACGGAGAATACGGGAAGAAGCTCTACTGGAATAACAATTCGACCACCTACATAAGCGGTCCCGCGGAGCACACACTCCAATTGGTGACCAACGGCACTGAACGGATGAGGATCATCTCTACCGCCAACAGTGCTGCCACACCTCTCATCTCCCTCAATGCCGATGTCGATACCGGTTTCTTCAAGCCCGCAGCCGATAATATCGCCATCTCTACCGGGGGAGTAGAAGCTTTACGGATCAACTCCAACCAACTGGTTGGAATCGGAACAGCGGGTCCCCCCGATACCCGGGTCCATATTGTAGAAAGCGCCCGAAACGCGCTAAAGGTCGTACAAGGGGGAGCTTTCAACGGAATCTTCGTCGATCAGAACGGCGCGGATGAAGCCATCCGGATTGACCAAGATGGCGTTACCACCGACAGCGATCCCACCGATGGTGAGGGGGGGGCTCTTCATATCGGTAACACCGGGAATACTGGGGGAGGCTTAACTGTCTATTCCAACACAACCATCGCCCAGCAGCGTCCGCTGGTAGAATTTCGGGGATTGGGAACCGGGTTTGATCAGCCGGTCCTGAAACTACAGGGGCAGACCGCTAATTCCAGCCCGCTGTATCTAGTTCCGCAGAACTCTGGTGGATCCACTGGACAGGAAGGTGAGATCTATATGGACACCGATCATCTGTTGTATTACCACAATGGTACCACCTGGATCGCCCTAACCTGTGATTCCAGCGGGGAACTTCCCGCCAGTACGGAAAGCCACATCCTCCGCGGGAACGCCGCCAGCGGCTGGGACGATACTGACGACATCACCGCTGACGGCGCCGGGAACGTGACAGTTAAGACCAGCCTGAGCGTCTCCGACAATAATATCACCAACGTAGGCGATATCGCCCTCGACTCCATCTCCGGGGAGAGCACCAACGCCATCCAGATCGGAGACGGCGACGATACCATCACTATCAACGACGACTGGACCGCGGCGGCCCAGACCTGCGCCGACCTGGGAATCGTCACCACCGTTGACATAACCGACGGAACGGCCAACTTCACCAACCTGACCTCGGCCTCCATCGCCGACACCGCCCTTACCGCCACTCGCCTGGTCTACGTCGGTGCGGGGAAGGTACTCGCCGACGACGAGGACATGGTCTTCGACGGCGACACTTTAACACTTAAGCAGTTCACCACTTCGGCCAACGGCGATAAGAACATCAACGCGATCCGGGACCAGGATGACATGGCGGCCGACAGCGATACCGCCCTGGCCACCCAGAAGTCGATCAAGGCTTATGTCGACAACCAGGTGACCGGCAGTGGTTTCGCCTACGGCACCGGGGATGCCACCCAGGTCGCTTACTGGGTCAACGAGACCACCATCGATAGTGACGCCGGAATGACCTATAGCGCGGCTGGCGACCAGCTTACAGTTACCAACGGGACCTTCACCGTCCTCACCGCCACCACCTCGATCGCCGATACCAGCCTGGATGCCGGGCGGGTCGTCTATACCGGAACCGGAGGCGTGCTCTCCGAGGACGACGAGTTCCTTTATAGTGCCACCGATGACAAGGTAACGCTCAACTCCGGGGCGTCGACCGGGGACGCGATGGTGATCACGACCAATTCGCTGACCACGGGCCACGCCCTTGAAGTTACCTCGAGCGGGGTCGGCGGGAATACGGATGCGCTGGTATACATAGAACGCACCGGGGCGGGGCAGGCGCTCCAAATCAAGACCAATAACCCTACCGCTACCGGCGTCTGGGTTGAAGCAGACGATATTGTTGGCGGAAGGGTTATGACGGTAAAGGCCAACGATGCGGACATGACCGGATCCGGCTATGTGCTCTATGCCATACAGGACAATACTTCCGCCCATGGACATGCCCTGGTCGCACAGCAGGACGGGGATGGGAACGCCCTCCGAGCTATCGTCTCCACGGACGCGACGGCCGGCGCCAACGCGGGCTTCTTCAACCAGGGAGTCAACTCTGACAGCGTGATCGCTCAAACCACCGGCGGGGCACTCCACGTCGACAACACCGAAAATATATACGGAGCTTTAACTGTTTATTCCAACAAAAATGCCGACCAGGCTGCTCCTCTGGCAACCATAAAAACCAACGACGCCGCCTTCGACCAGGCTTTATTTGCCATCGATCCGGTGGTGGGCGGGAATGGTCCCCATATGTATCTCAAGCCGATTAACGGGCCGACCCCCCAGGCGCTCGCGGCCGGGATGCTCTACGCCAGTTCTACCACCGAGTCCCTGATGTACTATAACGGGACTGCCTGGATCAGTCTGACCGGGGCAGGGGGGGCCGGACTGCCAAGTGGTACCGCTAACTATATGATGCGATATGACGATACCAACGGATGGGAAGAAACTGCCAACCTAACAATCACGGACGGAGGAGTGCTGGTATTTAACAATGGTGCTGGGGCCGACAATGACGCTCAATTTAAGAGTGAAAACAACGCAAATCTCCTCTACCTTGATTCCGACCGCGACGCGATCGGAATCGGAACCACCCCCGGCACGAGCTATATGGTAACTATCCAGCAGAGTCAAGCCGCCGAAGGCGGTCTCTTAATCACCCAGAACCAGGTTGGCAACGCCCTCAATATAGTCCATGACGCCGCCGCCAATGAAGAGGCCGTTTATATAGCTAATGCTGATGCCAACGAGGCACTGTTTATCGCTCAAGCCGGCATCACAGATTCCGCCGACCCCTCGGCGAGCTCTGGCGGTGCTATTCACGTTTATAACTCCAACGCTTCCGCCGGAGCCGCCATTACCGCCTACGCCGACTCCGATACTCCCGCAACCCCTCTGGTCTGGTTTCAGGTAGGCAGTTCGTTCGGCGACAAACCGGTCCTCCAACTCACCGGACGTACAGACCATGCCAGCCCCCTATACCTGGAGGCACAGAACAATGGTGGTGCAGGCAATATCGCCGGAGAGATATTCATGGACACCGACGGATATCTTAAATACAACAACGGATCCCACTGGGTTGCCCTGACCGGGATAGACGCCGGCGGACAGCTTCCGGCGTTCGGGACAGCCAATAACATGCTCCGGGACAGCGGAGCCGGCTGGGTCAGCAGTGGTGGAATAACCGAGGACGGATCCGGAAATGTGGTGGTCGGATTAAGCTTGAGTGTATCCGACGGGAATATCACCAACGTCGGAGATATCGCCCTCTACTCAATCTCAGGAGCTGCCAACGCCATCGCCATCGGGGACGGCGACGATACGGTCACCATCAACCCTACCGCCGGGACTTCATTCTCCGATAAGAATATCACCAACGTCGGAGATATCGCTCTCGACTCCATCTCCGGGGAGAGCACCAACGCCATCCAGATCGGGGACGGCGACGATACCATCACTATCAACGACGACTGGACTGCGGCGGCCCAGACCTGCGCCGACCTGGGAATAGTCACCACCGTTGACATAACCGACGGAACGGCCAACTTCACCAACCTGACCTCGGCCTCCATCGCCGACACCGCCCTCGCCGACGGACGGATGGTCTTTGTCGGCACGGGCAAGGTGCTCGCCGACGACGAAGACATGACCTTCGACGGCGACACATTGACCATCAAGCAGTTCACCACTTCGGTCAACGGAGAAAAGACCATCAACGCGATCCGGAACCAGAATGACATGGCGGCCGACAGCGATACCGCCCTGGCCACCCAGCAGTCGATCAAGGCTTATGTCGACAACCAGGTGACCGGCAGCGGTTTCGCATACGGCACCGGGGATGCCACCGAGGTCGCTTACTGGGTCAACGAGACCACCATCGATAGTGACGCCGGAATGACCTATAGCGCGGCCGGCGACCAGCTTACAGTTGTCAACGGGACCTTCACCGTCCTCACCGCCACCACCTCGATCGCCGATACCAGCCTGGATGCCGGAGGGATCGTCTATACCGGAACAGGGGGCGTGCTCTCTGAGGACGACCAGTTCTTGTATGACGCCACAAATGACAAGGTCACTCTAAACTCCGGGGCGACGACCACGGACGCGATGGAGATCACGGCCGATGCGTTGACCTCGGGACACGCGCTGGAAGTCACCTCGAGTTCCGCCGGGGCCACCAACCAGTCGATGGTTTACATTGAACGCAGCGATGTGGGACGGGCACTCGAGGTCAGATCCGACAACCCCACGGCCAGCGGAGTCTGGATCGAGTCGGATACTATTACCAGCGGCGTGGTGATGACAGTTAAAGCGAACTCGGGGGACTTTACCACCGGGCAGGTGCTCGCTGTCATACAGGAGGACACTGGAGGCTCCGGGCCGGCCCTCTTTGTGCAACAAAACGGAGGAGGGAAAGCCCTCGCGGCCACAGTCTCCTCAGGAGCGGCAGCCGGCGGACACGCGGGCTTCTTCACCCAGGGCGCGAACTCAGACTCCACCATCGAGGCGACGGCAGGAGGGGCGCTCCACGTTAACAATACCGGCAACGTCTACGGCGGGATCACCCTGTTTTCCGGGCAGGTCGCACTGCAAGCTGCGCCGCTGATGACGATCAAGACGACCCAAACTACCTTCGACTGGCCGATTCTTGCTCTCGATCAATCCGAACTCAACACCAATACGCCCCACCTTTACCTGAAACCGATCAACCTGGGCACCCCCGAAAACCTGGTTCAGGGCCTGCTCTATGCCGACGCCACCACCAATAGCCTGATGTACTACAACGGCACCGCCTGGATCTCCCTGACCGGCTCCGCCGGTGGGACAGGTGAATTCGCCACCGTCGCCCTCGACAACCTCGACTCGGTAGCGATCAACGCCGATCTCCTCCCGGATGGGGATAATACCCGAAATCTGGGAAGCGCGGCCGCGAACTGGGCCAACTTTTACGCCGATACCTCCTACCTGGCCACCGTTGATATCAATGCCGGAAATATCGACAATACGAAGATCGGCGTCACCACACCGTCGTACGGTGAGTTCACCGAGGTCAACGCCGGTTTTGTCCGGCTGGGCTCCAGCGTAACAGCGGTAAGCCCCGACCTCAGCTGGGACGGCGATAAGAACACCGGTCTCTACTGGATCGGGAGCGATACAATCGGGTTTGCCACCGGGGGAACGCTGGAGGCTACGCTCACTTCCGGCGGACGCTGGAGAATGCGTGCCAGCGGAACTGAGGCGCTACCGGTGTTGACCATTGGAGGAGGAGCTCACGATACGGGGATTTACCGCAGCGGAGATAATCTCAATTTCTCCAATGCGGCTTCGCGTGGATTCACAATGCGGTCGGACAAAGTCTTTGACCTGGTCGGCGACGTCGCAGACCCCGCCGACACCGAAGGCGGGATCTTTTACAACACCACCACTAAGTCCCTGAAATACAATGATGGTTCGAACTGGATCACCCTCACCGGGGCCGACCCCGCCAATGTCAGCGGCGCGGGGGACGACACCTATGTCACTTACTGGACCGGGGTGGACACGATCTCCGGGGAAGACACTTTCACCTATGACGCCGACGGCCACCGCCTCACTGCGGCTAACGCCACCTTCACCGGCCTCACCGCCGCCAACGCGACCTTCACCGGCCTCACCGCCGCTCTCGCCGATATAAACGGCGGCACAATCGACGGAACCACGATCGGCCAGGATTCAGCCAGTCTGGGCAAATTCACCGCCCTGACCGCCACCGGGGACGTCAATTTTGACGGGGGGACTTTCACCTTTAACGAATCCCTCGCAGATCTTGACGCCCAGTTTTTCGGGGATGAAGATCCGAACCTGCTATTTTTGAGTGCAGGCCCAAACCGCGTCGGGATCGGACTGGAAAGCACCGCTTACAAGCTGTCCGTCGCTAATATAGATGCCGATACCAATACCGATGGCGTATTATCCCTTAAACAATATTCTGCCAACACCGGAGCAGTCCTCTTCATTGAACATGACGGTGTCGGGGGGGACTGTATTAACATCGTCAATAACGGCACGAGTGGAACCGGCACTAATCACTCCATTAACATCAACCACGCGGACACCGCTACTGATGAGGCGGTTATAATCACCAATGAAGAAGATAGCGAGGCGATTTATGTCGACCAGAACGGCGCGACCAATACTATCTTAGACGAGAACGACGGGGGAGCAATTCATGTAGGCAATACTGGCAATACCGGCAGTGCCATCAGCGCTTATTCAGAACTGGGTGCCACCGCGGACGCGCCCCTGGTCTGGTTCGCGCTTGACGGCAACGGCGTCGATCAGCCGGTTGTCCGGATCGACACGGAGAACGGAGACGCTCCTCATCTCTTTCTCAACCCGATCGTGACCGAGCCCGCCAGTTTCACCCAACCGGGGAGTATTTACGCCGACACCGACGGATCCCTTTATTACCGGGGCAACGCAGCCTGGCTGCAGTGCAACAACTCCGGTGACTTCGCCGAGTTAATGGAATCAGTTCGGTATCATTCTGAATACGAACCGGGCGAGGTTATCATCCAATCTTCCATACCGTTAGCGGTGGACTCTTCCGGGAAACCATACGAATCGTCCATAGCAGGAGTTGTCTCCGACCGCAGCCATAGCCTTGACTATTCCATGCCCGAAAACGATTATAGAATAGTAGTCGGTTTCATCGGATTGGTCGGGTGCAAGGTGACCAACGAAGGCGGCCCGATCATGCCCGGAGACAAGCTGGTCACCAGTTCCACACCCGGCTACGCCATGAAAGCCGATCTGAACAAGTTGAGAGGCTGGCAGATCGTCGGGACCGCCCGGGAGCCTTTCGACGGCGAAGAGGGGATGATAGAGATTATGGTGGGGAAGTAGGGGTATCGGAGTATGGGTGTGTGGGAGTATCGGGGTAACAGATTAAAGCCTGCAACCTGACTTCGTAGTGCAGAGCTTCAGCTCTGCTAATGGCAAGACTTCAGCCAGAGGCTAATCCGCTTCAGGAGGAAAAGTCCTTCATTACGATATAAATTGTAACTTTGAAACAAGGATAACTATTATTTTCCCGAACCCCGATTAAAGCGTCGGGGCGGAGATAAATATAATATGGAAGAAAAAGAAAGATTCGAGATTATGCTGGAACATATGAGCCAGACCATCGATTTGATTCTGGAAGCCCAACTATCTACGAAAATAAAACTCTTGGAGAACCGGGAGGAATCAAGAAAACAGAGTCGAAAAACAAATCTCAAACTTGATCTGATGGATCAAAGTCTATCTGCTAAGTTCAAATTAAAAAGGGAAGCAATTGATGAACAATGATAAAAATAACATGAAGGAAACTGATAGATTTGAAATTTTGCTGGAGCATATAGCAAAAGATGTCCGGACGGTCGCGGAAGGTCATATCAGCCTGAACCAAAAAATCGACCGGAACAATGAAGACGCCCGCCAGGAACGAGAAAGTATAAAACAGCAAATGGGCATTTACGTTAAAACCCTATCCGGAAAGATAGACACAAACCGGGAGAAGATCGAGCAAGTAGATCAGAAGGTTGATCTAAACCGGGAAGCGATTGAGGGGAACCGGGAAGCTATCGATCTGAACCGAAAAAAGATCGAAGAAGTAGACCGAAAAGTAGAGATCAACCGTGAAAAGATCGAAGAAGTAGATGACAAATTGAGCACAAACTTAGAAAAACACGAAGACAGGATAAAGATACTGGAAGTAATAAGCTAAATTCTTTCACTCCGGACTTATCCACGGGGGAGAGAGAAAAAATTTAATTGTATGAATTCAAGAATTACAACAATAGTCCTGCTGCTAACAGCGGTTTTATTCCTTCTCCCGATTCAGGCGGCTTTTTCCCGGGGTTGGATGGAATACAACAACGACGAGACCTCTACCTATTACTACGTTTCCAGCTCCGGGTTCAGCTCCATCGGCGGATTTAAGACTGGGGGAACCTATAATCTCTGGGACACCGGCGGCCAGCCTTCCTCGATCGGTCCCTGGAACCCAGACGAGGTCACCGGGGGCGGCTGGATCTATACCATCAGCCTTCCCATCTATTGGGATAAGGATCATGACCATGACGGGATGCCGATGGCTTACGAGCAGCAGTTTGCCGAATGGGACACCCATACCATGTCGGACTATAACGCCTTCGATGCCAGTGAGGATTGGGATGATGACGGATTCACCAATATCCAGGAGTACCTCTGCCGAAGCGATCCGACCGATCCCACTTCCTTCTTCCAGTTCACCGATATCCGGCTGGTCACCTCGGAAGGGCGCCCCCAGCTGGCCTGGTGGAGCACCACCACCTCGATAAGAGGAATGGAAAGATACGCCCCCGACTATCCCTCTAACCTTGGTTTTGATATCCTCTACGCCGATTGGACCGTGGCTCAACAGGCCGCAGGGATGACAGACCAGGACTGGTTCAACCAGAAGGGGACCTGGGAACTCGTCTCCGGCGCCACCGATCTTAAGCGGGACGGAGAATTCAATACCTACACCGATGACATCGCCGGAGGAGATATGGGCGAAGGAGACATCCGTTTCTACCGGCTGGCGATCGGGGGTACCTGGGATCAAGGGACCCCGGTGTGGGGTGCATCTGACTACTACTCCGATGTTGACGACGCTCGCCTCTGCAGCACAGTTGCCGGCGAGATCCTGATGATACAGAAGCATGTCATCTCATCGGGCACCGACATGAAGAGGCTCAGCCTGAGCGGAGAAAACACCGGGAGCGACGGCAAGCTGGATTATGTCCTGGGAGAATATCTCTTTCCCTCTGGCTCAGTGGCAACCAATGCCACTAACCTCAACCTCTGGATACCCCAGAGCGCCACTGAGACCGTTGACTTCCTCCCTACCGATGGTGGATGGCAGGGTGGAGGGAAGATAACCGGCGGTAACGGGTTCCGCTTCCTGTGGTACGACGGTTACGAGCCATCGGCGCCTATCACCTTCTATGCCGGCGCTCAGCTCAAGATGGACGCCTACTATCACGAGATCAACCTGAGGCCGACCGGCGATATCGTCACTCCCGGCGATCCCAGCTGGGGCGCGTACACCAATACCCGAGCCACCTACTTCTCCTATAACTTCCCGGTCGAGGCCCGCTTTATCGCTGATTTCTCACCGGCTTTCCCCACACTGGCGGGTACATCAGATCCCACCTTCCCCGGCTGGGAGTTTCTTGAGAGCGACTATGTGATGTTCTATAATCGAAATCTATCCGTGCTAGAAGGGGCCGGTGACGACGAGACCGCGGGGATTTATTTTGACCACGGCAGCGATGATCGATGGGAGTACTTCCTCCCCTTCAGCTCCCTGGGAGACCCGGTCGGAACCGAACTGGTTCTTTCCCCCGGTTCTCCGGGTGTCGTCATCCAGTACCGGAACCCGGGCGGGTCAAGCTGGGCCATCGAGAACTCGGTTCCTTATCAGGATGGCGGCAGCAACGAAATCAAGACTTATTTAAAAATTAGTGATTAACTGACGTTGAATATCGTTGAAGGTCGTAAAAGGTCGTTGAAAAATAAAACCGTTGAAGAATACAGACGTTAAAGATAAAGACCGTTGAAAGTCGTTAAAGATCGTTAAATAGAAAATAAGTCGGAGGTTAGGCTTTTTATCCGGTATCATTGCGAGGAATATAGAAACAATCTCTTTTAATCAACTCTAATAAAATGAAACGAGCTGTCTTAATAACTTTAATTCTCCTCCTGGTCGCCTATACACTGGCTGATCGGGCCCGGGCCTATACCGTGAACCTGATCTATTACGCTTCCACCGGCCTGATGGATGAGAATATGGCGCTGCTGGAAGATGGCTGCATTATCCAGCTCATCTTCACCAACGACGCCACCATTTCTCCTCCTTCCCCCTGGAATGGCCGCCCGCAGGGAGACGATGTCCTCTGGGAGTACACCTCCATCGGAACCGGGACGGATCAACCTGGACAATTTCTTGATTTTTACCAGTACGACAGCTCCTTACAGCCTGGTAATTATGTCTATATCCGATTCTTCAACGCCAACAACTGGGTAGATGTCACCTTTTACGGGCAGAGTGCGCTCCATACCCTGACAGACTTCTTCGAACTCGACATCTGGGACGTAACCGCCGGGGGACTCTATCTCTGGACCGAGTACCCCTTCATGATCATCCCCGAACCCGAAACCTGGCTTACCATGCTTCCGGCATTGATATTCGCGATATTTATCTTTAGAAGGAAACGGAAGGAGAAAAAGACGAAAACCAGCTAAACCGGGAGGAATGGTTGGAACAATTAACATGAAAAAGATATTCCACATTAAATTCAGCATAATTCCGTTTCTCCTCCTGATTGTCGCATTATCTCCCTCCCCCGCCTCCGCCCAGTTTTATAAGCCTTTCTTCGTCTGGAACGAGGATGGGTATCCGATCCGGAACGAACTGGAAGTACTGCTGGCCGGCGAGAACCCCGCTAACCCTGACTGGTCTGACCAGACCGGCGACCTGATCCAAGTTATCTATGTAGGGATCGATGGCATCATCTCACCTCCGGATATCAGCGGGAACCCTACCGGTGACGATACCGTCTTCGCCTCCACACCGATCGGGTGGGGCACCCTATGGTCCTGGGTCGACTCGGGGCGATTCTGTACCAACATTGATCGGCCACCGCCGGAAAACTGCTATGTTCGCGCATTCAACGCCCCTACTCTGCCGGGTTCCTCGTTCTACGGAGATTCGACTATCTTCTTAACCAACAGCTCCGATAGTTTTCCGGTTAACCGCTACGGTCTGCTCGCTACCGACAAACCCCTGGATGACGGAGATGACGACGGAGATGGACTCAATAACTCCTGGGAGAAGTCGCTGGTCACCGATCCGAAAGATCCCGACTCCGATGGTGACGGCTTACTTGACGGTGAGGAGAAAGAAGGACATACCCTTCCAGTCAACCGCGACAACCTCGGATATCCGGACGTGGGAGAAATCACCTTCAATGTAGCCGGCACTTATAATCCGGTTACCGAGCCCAATGTCGTTGATACCGACGGTGATACCTACAGTGACTACGATGAAGTCGTTAACCTGGGCAGCGACCCCAGAGATCCCGATAGCCCGGGAATCCCGCCGCCTACTCATACCCCTACGCCAACCGCGACAGCTACGCCGACCGCGACAGCTACGCCTGAACCTATCGCGACACCATCGATTGCTACTACGCCTACACCATCGCCTACGCCTTCCATCACTCCAACGCCATCGCCGCAGCCGACCTCTGATTATCTGGTCCTGGACGGTAATGACTTCAACGGGGACGGCACATCCGAGATCGCCATCTATCGGAGAGGGCTCTGGGCGGTTAAGGATCTGACCCGGGTCTACTTCGGAACCACCGGAGATCAACCGGCCGGTGGAGATTACAACGGAGATGGAACCTCGGATATCGGGATATTCCGGAGCAGCTCGGGTCTCTGGGCAATCCGCTCGGTTACCCGGGTGTATTATGGCACCACCGGTGATCTGGCGGTCCCGGCTGATTATGACGGAACCGGCATTTCAGATATCGCGATCTATCGGCCCTCCTGCGGCCTCTGGGCTGCCCGTGGGATCAACCGAACCTACTTTGGAGCGTCGGGCGACACCCCTATTCCAGCTGACTTTGACGGGGACGGAACTACTGACCGTGGAATCTATCGTCAGAAGAATGGACTCTGGGCGATCCGGTCCATAAGCAGAATCTACTTCGGGCGCGATGGCGATCACGCCAAGCCGGTTGATTATGATGGTGATGATACTGCCGATATCGGAATCTTCCGCCAGGACAACGGACTCTGGGCCTTCCGGAATATCACCAGATGCTACTTCGGAAGAGCCTATGATATCCCGGTCTCCGCCGACTATACCGGCGCCGAAATGGACGAGATCGGCATCTTCCGTCCCTCCAGCGGGCTCTGGGCTATCCGGGGATTTACCAGGTCATATTTCGGCAGGATCGGCGATATCCCGCTTAGCAAGTAATTGGTGGGCAGGAAAAGAACTCAGAGCCAGCGGCACAATCTCGTAGCGGCGACCTTCAGGTCGCCACAGTATGGCAGCCTGAAGGCTGCCGCTACGAGAGAACGGGTTTACCGAATATTCCCCAAACAGTTGGCAATTGACAGATACCTTTGCCAGGGGACGTTCAAAGTTCGATGTTGGAAATTCAGATTCTATAACAAGGTAACCACCATGAACACATCATACCTCTCCATCCTCATCGTTCTGACAACAATTATCTCCCCCCTCCCCCTCTCCGCCCAGCCATCCTGGACCGAATTCGCCTACACCGACTGGTCGCCTGACAGCACCGCCGCCGTCGCCGGAGTCCGGGCCTATGATTCCGCCACTGTCTGGGACGGCGAACGCTTCGTCACCTTTTTCCAGGGAACCTATGGGGAGCCATACCTGACCGCCGCTTCCGATAACGGGCAGGACTGGTCATATCTCAACGGCGGCAGCCCCATATCCGTCTCAAACCTCTTCTCCCACGGAATGGGTAACCATACCGTAGCCTGCGAGCCCGACGGGTTCCCCGACGGGGATGTAATGTGGACGGCCCAGAGCGAAAACGTGCGTTTCAAGATGTGGTATGCAGATACCTCAACCGGAGAATATTTCCAGTACGCCGAGTCAACCGGAGGAATAAACTGGTACGCCTTCTCCGAAGGCGTTTATTGTCCCCCTTATTACAAGATAGACCCCAATCAATACATGACCAAACCTTCAGTCATCTACCGCCCCGACGGTTCAACCGACCTCTCAACCGACAACCCTATGGATAACCGTTACCTGATGTATCTGAACGGCTCCGCAGATCTCGATCCCTACTATTTTGAACTCTACATCTCCAGTAATGGCCTCGACTGGACTCTTTACGCCTGGGACAATTATTGCGAGTCCCGTTTCTCCTCCGAAACAATCTTCGAGGAGGTCACCTTCTCGGATTACACCGGCGAACCTGATTACGTTGATACCTTCGAAGAAGTCTTCACCAACGGAGAACGGGACGGCTGGATACTCTGGACTCATAATGGAGATGCCGGCCCGATTGCTTCCTGGTACTCGGCTAACGGTTATGACTGGGTCTTCCGGGAAGAGCCGATCAATGAAATCGGAGATATGAGCGAAGGGACCGGCTACTGGAATGAGAATGCCAATATCAACCTCGACTCCGTCCGGCTCGGGAATAATTACTTCTTCCTCCGTAGCGGAAGCACAGATACCCCTTCCGAGAAATATCAACTCGGCGCCGGTATCAGGAAGAGCCGTACTTCAGTTGAAGTGACCACACCCTTCAACCCACAGACCGAGGGAGATGTTTACATCCATTACAAGCTATATTCCTGGAATGAGCAGACACTACCTACCGCATTTCATGAATATAAACTGCCCTTTTTCGGGTGGACTACAGCCCAGGAAAAAGACGGTCCACACCAACCAGATATAAATGTCGGAAAAAAATTCAATCTTGCCACCAGTATTGGAGGATATCCGCATACTTTTGTCTGGGACACTGTCTATGAAGGCTTCATTCACTACTATAATGGTCAATTTCGCGTCATAATGGGCACCACCGCCGCGACGGATGAACACGCTGCCACCGGGACATTTGATGTTTATAATGCTCCGACTCCCCTTCCACCCGGTTATAAAACACCATCGCCAACGCCTAGTGCCCCCCCGACGCCAAGCACAACTCCAACCCCGCAACCAACTTCTACAACAAGCCCCACACCCGAAGGCTACAAATCGCCTACTCCAACTCCTACGCCGACTCTTAGCCCCACGCCCAGTTTAACGCCGATACCAACTGTATCTCCTACATCAACCGTAACACCAACACCATCAGTCACACCCACGATTTCGGCTACACCCACACCATCAGTAACCCCTACCCCTGACTACTGCGCGGACCCTCTGCAAATTTCCGACCTGGAAGGACTCCGGCTGGCGCAGACTCGGGCAACGGTCTCCGATGGATGGTATTACCAGGTAGTTAAAGCGGATTCACTGTCAGAAGTGTACGGAGAAATATATGATAATGCCAACAGCTTCAGTGATCAGTCATCCTATCCCGTTTATCCGGCGGCGCTGCGGATAACCCGGGTCAATAAAGACTTCAACATCCAGACGGGGGATTATATCGAACTGACCTATGACAGCTTGCAGACAATATATGTCTATCCGCCGCCTCTTTCCGGGAACATCGATGTCTATTACTATATCGGACTGGATGGGAGCACATACAACGACCTGGAACTGTGTAATGCTGCTAAAACCGTCCCGACCCCCACAGCCACGCCGGAAGGATATAAGACGCCGACACCGTCGCCCAGCTCAACCTCTACACCTACGCCAAGCCCTACAAGAACCCCAACACCTACACCAACATCAACGCCATCACCCACTTCATCCCCCACACCAAGCCCTAAAAAAACGCCGCCACCAACCCCCACCCCCATCAAAACACCGCCCCCCTCCCCTTCGCCAGCTTCCAATGCCCCACCCTGGATCTATGACTATGATGGAGACGGCACCTCGGATATCGGGATCTTCCGGGGAAGTTCCGGTCTCTGGGCAATTCGGGGGGTCACCAGGGTCTACTTCGGAACCTCTACTGACGAGACTGTTCCCGGAGATTATGACGGGGACGGGACTACCAATATCGGTATCTTCCGACCATCTTCCGGACTCTGGGCTCTCCGTGGAGTCAGCCGGATCTATTTCGGCGGTTCTTCCGATGACCTTGTTCAGGGCGATTATGATGGCAGCGGCACCTGGTCGGTCGGCATCTTCCGTTCCGCAGCCGGCCTCTGGGCCATCCGGGGAATCACCCGAATATATTTCGGCGGGTCTTCCGATGAACCGGTCCCCGGCTATTACGCGGGGGGTCTCTCCCGCAAGATCGGGATCTTCCGCCCCGCATCAGGCCTCTGGGCGATCCGGGGTGTCACCAGAATCTACTTCGGCGGTTCTTCAGATGAGACCGTCCCCGGTGACTATGATGGCAACGGCACCTGGTCCGCCGGAATCTTCCGCCCCACCTCCGGCCTCTGGGCCATCCGGAATACAACCCGGGCCTACTTCGGCGGTTCTTCCGATGACACCATCCCGGGCGATTACGCCGGCACCGGAAATGATGAGATCGGCATCTTCCGCCCCGCCTCCGGCCTCTGGGCGATCCGGCGCACTAGCCGGGTTTACTTCGGTTCCTCCATCGACATCCCGGTATCAAGATAATACTGTTTCCCTTTGTCTCGACCCACTCTCAATAAGTTTCCTGTAACAAATATCTCCAAACCATATATCCTGTCCCTTAAATGGGGGGGGGGCTTGAATTATGAGTCAATTATGGGTCAAGTCTACTTATTGCTTAACTTGCCGGATATCAATGATATGAATATCATCTCCGTCCACCTTATTAGTCACCTAAGGCCTTACTTTACACTTCCAATAAGAGGCGGTGATAAAGAATATTGATGGGTAGACGGAGAATTCCTACTCGGCGAAAACTAGCTTCTATGAATCAATCTCACTTTATTGCCGGGATATCTCCCGGGACCCCAAAATAGGTCCTGGTTAGAGACCGAATACTTCGTGTCCGTGAGGATCGATAGCTGTCCCAAGATCTTCATTGAAGTAACGGATCAGGTTCTTCCCATTAGTATCTTCCACTACCGGTCCCGAATCGTAGAGTCCCACCTCGGAAAAAAATGTCCAGTCTGGCTGTAAGTTGAAAGCGACTCCATTTTCGGCCATCATCTCGGCAAATAGACGGATCTCTCTCCTTTCTTTCAGATATGACTACAGGATCTGAACATTTCTGGATTCTTCAACATGGGCGAAGTAGCAGACATATATCGGGGGATGAGCAGCGCTGACCATCGGGAGAAAAACTGTAATGAGAATAGTAAATAGACCGGCAAATGTGATTATTATTGATTTTGCCATAATTATTAACCTCATTGAATGACAGAGATATCACGTAAGTTTTCAGTGAACCCCGTCCTCTCATAGTGGCTGCCTTTAGTCTGCCTCACGATGGAGACCTGAAGGTCGCCGCTACGAGCACGAGGCAACGGGGTTTACTGAAACCTTACGATATCACCGCCCCCGCCTCTTGTTAGGCATATATGGCAATGCTTCGTAAGTCCAATAGTATTTCGATAGAAACATTCCACTCGTTCATCTTTAACGATCACCCGGTTGATAAGTTTAATCCGTAAAACAAAATTTCAGGGGCTGGGAGCTTCGACTATATTAATAATACTTATAGAAAGAGGTCATTCGTGGTCTCACACGGGGATGAAATTAGGAATCTTAGATAAATGCTGGAATTCTCCAATAGCTTATTTGTGTACATATCTTGCTCGTACGAGCAAGATATGTACACAAATAAGCTACTCGGATATATAGTGCCTGAATGCTCAGGCGCGAGGAGTGAGTTCGTCTTAAGCGTGGGAGAATACGGGAGGTTAAATATATGGTGGGGGCTAATCCGAATCGGACTTTCGGTTGATCTTGATCATCTTTCCTTCATCAAAGATATATTCCCGGAAGAGTTCACCATTCCTGGTAACCACCCACCTGCCGTCCCGGTAACTATTTTCATACTCCCCCTCACATCGCCAGGCCCCGGAGAACTGATCCCGGCAGGTTTCAACCCATTTTCCGTGCCGGACCATCTCTTCATTATGGTTGAGATACCCCTTCCCCTTCTCAAACCACTCCCAGTCATCCTCACCGAACTCCCCTATCAGTTCTCTCTTACTTTGATGAGTAATATTCCGGAACGTCCGGACCGCTTTCCCGGGCCAGATATCAAACCAGACAAAAACAACCCCGATTATGAGCGGAATAACCAGAGTCCATAATCTCAATCTTCCTTTTTTAGCCATAAATTAGCTCCCTTTGATCACTACTTTAATGTTTTAAACAACGATTATAATGTTTATATTAAAGCAATGCTGACAAAACTACTAATAAGCCAATTTTGAACAAAGACTAACATTTTTTGTAACACTTTGGTGCTTTGAAAATATCCACCACCGACCCTGTGTCGGTGGAGATGTGATTGGTTACTAAATACATCCACACATAACTCCCCCTCCACACACCTCCCGCGCCAGCGACGCGGGAGGTGGGGGGGAAAGGTGGAAGATACAACAAATTAGTTTCCAGTCATATCTCCACCGACACAGGGACGGTGGTGGATAGAAAATAATTTCAAAGATCTAAAGTGTCTCCATTTTTTAAACCCGGCAAAATACTACTTTCGCCAAACTATAAATTTCTGTAATCTTTGCATTCTTTAACATTCAAAATCAAACAATAATTTTTACGGAGCTAAAATTATGAAGATTGCTGTCGGAGGCAAGGGGGGAACCGGGAAAACTACACTTACCGCACTGCTCGCTCTTTCTTTTCTGAACGATGGGGACCGGGTAATTGCCATTGACGCTGATCCGGATGCCAATCTTGCTTCCACCCTGGGTTATCCTCATCCGGAAGATATCGTTCCGATCGTAGAGATGAAGTCACTGATCGAGGAACGGACCGGAGCGAAACCGGGCGGATTCGGAGGTTACTTCAAACTGAACCCCCGGGTTGATGATATCCCGGACCGGTTTGTGGTTGACTATAACGGAATGAAGCTCCTGGTCATGGGCAGGGTGCGAGAACCGGCGGGGGGCTGTATGTGCCCGGAAAATGTATTTTTAAAAGAACTTACCACCCATCTCGTCCTCTACCGGGATGAAATCATGATTATGGATATGGAGGCCGGGATCGAACACCTGGGCCGGGGAACCGCGAAGAATATGGACGCCTTTCTGGTGGTGGTTGAACCATCGGGCCAGAGCCTGGAATCAGGAAAACGAATCATCGAACTGGCCGAAAAACTGGGTATCCCTGACATTTACACTGTCCTGAATAAAGTTGCGTCCCAAGAGGATATCGACTATATTAAACGCACCCTTCCGGATATCCCTATCGCGGGAATTATTCCGTTCAGCACCGCTGTCCGGGAAGCTTCTCGGGGGGAACTGCCAATTGAATCCGTTGGGAAAGAACTAACAGAAGCTATCCAAGAGATTAAAAATAAATTGGCGCCGTAGGCGCTAATCTAAACTATTATATTTATCATGACAAATCCTCGAAATACTCACCCGGAGGCAGGGCCGCAAGAAACAATGGAGACGGCCATTAGCTGTGGCCTTGAAACAGCCTGGAGCCGGCTGAAAGAACAGGAACCGCAATGCGGGTTCGGGACCCTCGGTCTCTGCTGCCGGATCTGCCGGATGGGACCGTGCCGGATCGATCCCTTCGGGGATGGGCCCAATGAAGGGGTCTGCGGGGCTACCGCCGATATCATCACTGCCCGCAACCTGATCCGGATGATCGCCGGCGGAGCAGCAGCTCACTCCGACCATGGCCGGGATATCGCCCATTCCCTCCTTCTGGCCGCCCGGGGAGATGCTCCGGATTATATGATCAAGGATGAAGAGAAGCTGAAAAATATTGCCGGGGAGATAGGAATTGAAGTTAAGGAAAAAGATATCAGCCGAATCGCGGAAGAAGTGGCTGAGAAGCTATTAGCAGAGTTCGGTCGGCAGGATGGAGAACTTCTCTTTACTAAACGGGCGCCGGAGAAACGTCAAAAGCTCTGGCGTGAAGAAGGCGTTACGCCCCGCGGGATCGACCGGGAGATCGTAGAGATCATGCACCGAACCCTGATGGGAGTGGATAACGACGCCGAAAACCTGATCCGGCAGGGAGTACGGGCCTCACTGAGTGACGGCTGGGGCGGATCGATGATCGCCACCGAACTCTCCGATGTCCTCTTTAAATTGCCGCAGCCGATCAGAGGTCAGGTCAATCTGGGTGTCCTCCGGGAAGATGAGGTCAATCTGGTCGTCCACGGCCACGAGCCGACCCTCTCTGAGATCATCGTGGCCGCGGCCCGCGATCCGGAACTACTGAAGTTGGCCGAAGAGAAGGGCGCCCGGGGGATTAACCTGGCCGGTATATGCTGTACTGCAAATGAGATCCTGATGCGCCACGGCATCCCCATCGCCGGGAACTTCCTCCAGCAGGAACTGGCTATCACTACCGGCGCGGTGGAACTTATGCTGGTGGATGTGCAGTGCGTCATGCCGTCCCTGGGAAGCCTCTGTCAGTGCTTCCACACCAAACTGGTCTCCACATCTCCCAAAGCCAAATTCCCATTTGCCGAACACATAGAATTCAAAGAAGAGGAAGCCCTCTCAATCGGAAGACGGATCGTAAAAATGGCGATAGAGAATTTTCCCAACCGGAAAAAGGAAAAAGTCTCCATCCCCTCAAAGTATATCTCCGGGGTCGTAGCCGGGTTCACCCCGGAGAACGTCTATCAGTTCCTGGGGGGAAAGTACCGCGGTACCTACCGCCCCCTTAATGATGCCATTATCAGCGGAAGGATCCGGGGCGCGGCCGGGCTGGTCGGCTGCAACAACGCGCAGATGGGCCATGACGCGAGCCACGTTCAGATGGCCAGAGAACTGATCCGGCATGATGTTCTGGTTGTCGCGACCGGGTGCTCGGCAATCGGCCTGGCCAAGGCCGGCCTGATGCAGCCGGAATCGGCCCTGAAACAGGCCGGGAGGGGATTGCGAGAGGTCTGCGAAACTGTGGGACTCCCCCCGGTCCTCCATCTCGGCTCCTGCGTGGACTGCAGCCGCATCCTGATCACCCTCTGCAATATCCAGAAAGAAGGCGGCCTGGGAGATGACCTCTCCGACCTCCCGGCAGCCGGTGCGGCGCCGGAATGGATGAGTGAAAAAGCCGTCGCGATCGGCTTCTATTTTGTCTCCTCCGGAGTACAGACCATTATCAGTCCCAGCTTCCCGGTCGATGGGGCGAAAGGTACACTCGATCTCATCACCCGGGGACTCGAGAAGATTGTCGGGGCCGGTTTTGAATTTGAAGATGACCCGGTCAAGGGAGCACATCTTATTATCAACCATCTGAATAAAAAGCGAGATGCATTAAAATTAGCTCCCATGATGTATGAGCCTGAAAATTTATCGTAAGCTTTCAATGAACCCCTTCTCTCGTAGCGGCAGCCTTTAGGCTGCCACACTATGGCGACCTGAAGGTCGCCGCTACGAGCATGTGGTACTGGGATCAGTGAAAGTTTGTAATTTTTCAGGAAAATAACTTTTATGAAGATGTTACAGATCAACATAGAACGATGCCTGGGCTGTCATAGCTGCGAACTGGCCTGCGCGGTGGAACATTCCCGGAGCAAGATACTCTCCGAGGCCATCAAGGAATCCCCTCCCCCGGGATACCGGGTAAGTGTAATCGGAGTGGACGGCGCGGTTGGACCGCTGCAGTGCCGTCACTGTGATGACGCGGCCTGTGTCATGGTCTGCCCGTCGGGAGCGCTGGTCAAATCGGAGGAGGGACCGGTATTCCTGAATTACTCGCTCTGTGTCGGATGCCAACTCTGCGTGATTGCCTGCCCCTTCGGAGTAATATATTCGGATAGAGAGGGGAAAGCGGTGATAAAGTGCGACCTCTGCCGTGAACGATTGGGGAGGGAGGAGGATCCCGCCTGCGTTACGGCCTGTCCAACCGGGGCTCTCCGGTTCGAAGAACCGGAGATGGCGAAGATTAAAGACGGTAAAGACCATTGAAGACCAAAAAAGATGAACATCGAACTTAGAACGTCGAACGTCGAACGTATAACGCCCCCGGTGGGTTCACCCACCGGAGCGGAAGTTCATAGCTAATATGGTCACAACTCAACCAAATGGGTCAAAATACACAACCGCCCCACCGGCGTTTATCGTCGGGGAACAAAAAGTTGAACTTCGAATGTCGAACCAGATAAAATGATTAACCTTGTCGGCAAATTACAGGATATCCAGGAGGAATTCGGTTATCTGAAGAGAGAGAAGCTGGAAGAGATTGCCCGGGAACTCAAGATTCCCCTGGCCCGGATCTTCTCTCTGTCCACTTTTTACAGGTCCTTTTCTCTCACACCGCCGGCGGAGCATTCTATTACCGTCTGCACAGGGACCGCCTGTTTCGTAAAGGGAGCCGGACATATCGTGGAGAGCATCACCAGAGGACTTGGAATTAATCCGGGAGAGACCACCAGCGACAATAAATTCAAACTTGAAACTGTGAATTGCCTCGGTGCTTGCGCACTGGCTCCACTGGTAACAATCGACGGTGATTACCACGGGAATATGACACCCCAAAAAATCATAAAGGTGATCAACCTCTACCGATGACAGAACCTTCTACAGTACAGAAGATCGTATCCGTCGCGGGTGGAACCTGCGGAATGGCGGCCGGCGCGGGTAAGGTCTGGAATGAGTTCATCCGCGCTGTGGGAAAAGACAACACCGGGATCAGACTGGAATTGACCGGGTGCAAGGGATTTTGCGCCATGGAACCGGTTGTTACTATCGGCGACGTATTTTATTGCCGGGTCAAACCCCGGGACGTTGAAGAAATACTGGAGAAGACTGTAAATAATGGAGAAATCCTGGAGCGGCTCCTCTTCAAAGAAGATGGAAAGACCTTCCGAACAAACAAGGAGATTCCATTCTACCGGTACCAGCAACGGAGAGTCCTCTACCTGACCGGAGAGGTTGAACCGATAATACTGGATGATTATATCTCCCGGGGAGGCTTTAAAGCGTTAAAGAAGGCACTGAAGATGGATGGGGAAGATATCATAAATGAAGTAAAAGACTCGGGATTGCGGGGACGCGGCGGCGGAGGTTTCCCGACCGGACAAAAATGGGAGTCCTGCCGAAATTCCAGCGCTGATTCTGTCCGGTATATCATCTGTAACGGGGACGAGGGAGATCCGGGATGCTTCCAAGACCGTAGTCTGATGGAAGGAAACCCCTATCTGGTTCTGGAAGGGCTGATTATCGGCGGATACGCTATCGGAGCCGGGAAAGGATATCTCTATGTCCGGGCCGAATATCCCCTGGCGGTAAAACACCTCGGGATCGCCCTCGATCGGATTAGAGCAGGAGGTTTTCTCGGAAAGAACATTCTTAACTCGGGTTTCGACTTTGAGATTGAGATAGTGCGGGGGGCCGGGGCCTTTGTCTGCGGCGAGTCAAGCGCCCTGATGGCTTCCATTGAAGGAAAGATCGGTGAACCACGAGTAAAACATATTCATGCTACCGACAGGGGACTATGGAACAAACCAACCGTTCTCAATAATGTAAAAACCCTGGCATCAATTCCGCTGATAATCATGAATGGAGCGGACTGGTTTTCTTCAATCGGCACCGAAAAATCAAAAGGAACAATGATCTTTTCCCTGACCGGCAATATAAATAATACCGGACTGGTAGAGGTCCCGATGGGAATCACCCTCCGGGATCTTATCTTTAAGATCGGCGGCGGCATCGCGGGAGACAGGAAATTCAAAGCCGTCCAGACCGGGGGACCATCCGGAGGATGCCTGCCGGAGTCCTGTCTCGACCTGCCGGTGGATTATGAAGCTCTGAATGAGGCGGGCTCCATGATGGGGAGCGGAGGGATGGTAGTAATGGACGAAGACACCTGCATGGTCCAGGTGGCCCGTTACTTCCTGAACTTCACCCGTGAAGAAAGTTGCGGCAAATGCCCCCCCTGCAGCGAAGGGACTTACTTGATGCTGCAAATTCTCGATAAGTTCATTGCCGGACTGGCCGATGAAGACGATCTGCGGCAACTGGAAGAGATCGCCCTGATGGTGGCGAAGACCTCGCTCTGCGGACTCGGAAAAAGCGCCTCCAACCCCGTCCTTACCACTCTGAAATACTTTAAAGATGAATACCGGTCTCATATGGAGGGGAGATGTCCGGCCAAAGTCTGTCCGGGACTAGTCTAATAATTTATAATGGAGATTATAGTTAACAATCAAAAATTATCGGTGGAAGACGGGACAACTGTCCTGGAGGCGGCGCTCGCGAACGGGATTGATATTCCTCATCTCTGTTATCACCCGGCACTTCCTTCCTACGGCGCCTGCCGGGTCTGCCTGGTCGAGGTGGAAAAGGGCGGCCGGGTGCGTCTCACAACTTCCTGCACTTATCCCGTCAGTGAAGGGTTGGTAGTGCGGACTAATACTGAAGAAGTTATACAGGCTAGAAAATTTACTATCGGGTTGCTTTTAATGCTTGCACCGGAAGCAGAAGCGATCAAGCAGTTGGCGGATAAGTATGGTATCGCACCCCAATTCAAAACCAGAGGAGATGCCAGCGGATGCATCCGCTGCGGACTCTGCGTCAGGGTCTGCAGCGAACTGATGGGATATGAGGCGATCGGCTTCATCAACCGCGGCGTCGAACGGATCCCCGAGACACCATTCTCGGAAGATAATCCGGACTGCATGGCCTGCGGGGCCTGCGCCTACCTCTGCCCAACCGGGTATATCAAGGTAATTGATAATAAACACCGGGAGATCGAAGCCTGGCACAAGGAAGAGGAACTGGCCGAATGCCGGGAGTGCGGCCAGAGATTCGCTCCCGGGAGACTGCTGCAAAATGTAAGAGAGAAACTGAAAGAACTGGAAATATCCGAACTGCTGGACCTCTGCCCTGAATGTCGAAGGAAAAATAACTTAGCCCTCACTTCGTTCGGGCAAAGTTCTGAAGTGCCTTAAGTGCCTAAAGTTATTCGCTTTCGCCTGGCTTTTCCGGCATTGGAATAACAGTCAAGCCATATGCTGAAGTTAAAATACCTCATCCCACCAGAGTGTGGTGTAGAAGAAGATGAATAAAGTGTTACAATTATACAAATTACTAAGTTATATATTTAACCTAAAATTTTCCGGAGGAAAATTTTAATGTCTAAGATAATAGCCAGTGCCGCCATACGGGGGAGTCATGAGATCTACCGGATGGCGGAAGAGAAATTTAATATCGCCCGGGAAGATAAAGGGGGCGGCCAAAAAGTATCATTCCCGGAGACTGCGTTCTATCTCCCGATGGCCTATACCCTCCTGGGGGTTGAAGTTAAGACCCTTGATGATATGGTCCCGATTCTAGAAGAGGCGAAATCGCTCCTCTCAGAGGTCCCTTCCGAAGAACTCTGGCTCCCCTACCTGGGGGATACCATGGATGCCGGTATCGCCACGCTGCTCTCGGAAGAGATCATCATGGCCATCCGCTATCTCTATGATGAAGAGCCGCAATCCGGCTGTAATGGATTCTTCACCGATACTATCCTGAGAACCCTGGGGATCCAGCTGGTGGATGGGCGGATGCCCGGATTCGCCGCCATCATCGGCGCGGCGCCCGACCCCGAGACCGCCGTCAGGATTGTTCGTGAGTTTCAGAAGCGGTCGATCCTTATCTTCGCCGGAGCATCCAGCCACGGGATCAGTATCATCGATCAGCTTCAGGAAGCGGGAGTGGAGATGGGTTGGGACACCTATATCGTCCCCTACGGCCGGGATACCTTGAGCGCGATCTATCCTCTAAACTGGGCGATGCGGGTCGCCGTCACCTTCGGGGGGATGAAGAAAGGCCAGGGGCGGGAGGCCCTGATCTACTGCAAGGAACGGGTCTTCGCCTTCGGCCTGGCCCTAGGAGAAGTTGATGATCTCAAGTTCGCCACCGCCGCCGGAGCAATAGCCATGGGATTCCCGGTCATCGCCGATACCGATATCCCCGAGATACTCCCGACCGGGATCTGTACCTACGAACACGTGGTCACCGAATTCGACTATGAGAAGATCGTCCCCCTCTGCATCTCTACCCGGGGTGTCAAGGTAACTGTTCAGAAGATACCTATCCCGGTCGCTTATGCCGCCGCTTTCGAAGGAGAACGGGTGCGGAAAGAAAATATGCGGGCGCAGTTCGGAGGAAAATACTCAACCGCGTTTGAGTACCTGAAGATGGACGATCTGGAGAATGTGGAAGACGGAAAAATCGAGGTGATCGGAGACGATCTGGAGTCGATCGCGGAAGGCGGACATCTCCCACTGGGTATAGTGATTACGGTAGCCGGGAGGAAGATGGAGCAGGACTTCGAACCGATTCTGGAGAGGCAGCTCCACACCTTCATCAATGAGGCGATGGGGATTATGCACGTCGGCCAGAGGAATATCATCTGGCTCCGGATCGGGAAGGAAGCCTATCAGGCCGGTTTCCGGCTTATCCACCTGGGAGAGATCATCATCGCCCGGATTCACAATGACTTCGGGGTAATCGTCGATAAGGTCCAGGTTCGTGTTTATACCGACCCGGCAAAAGTGGAGAGCGGTCTTAAGGAGGCTACAGTAGCGTACGACAAACGCGACGAACGGATCGCCGGGATGACCGATGAATCGGTCGATACTTTCTATAGCTGCACCCTCTGCCAATCCTTTGCCCCCAACCATGTCTGTATCATCAGCCCGGAACGGCTGGGACTCTGCGGCGCCTACAACTGGCTGGACGGGAAAGCCTCCCACGAGATCAATCCGAGCGGGCCGAACCAGCCGGTAAAAAAACAGCGCACCCTGGATGAGGGGAAAGGCCAGTGGGAAGGAATAAACGAATTTGTCTATTCCGCCTCCAACCGGGCACTCAAGCGATTCAGCGCCTACTCCATGATGATCGATCCGATGACCTCCTGCGGATGTTTTGAGTGTATCCTGGCGATCATCCCGGAGGCAAACGGGGTGATGGTAGTCAACCGTGAGCATGCCGGGATGACGCCTTCCGGGATGGACTTCATTACCCTGGCCGGGATGGTCGGGGGCGGGGTTCAGACCCCGGGATTTTTAGGGGTGGGGAGACTTTACTTATTAAGTGAAAAATTCATCTCGGGAGACGGGGGATTAGAGAGGTTGGTCTGGCTTCCCCGGGAGTTGAAGGAATCCCTTAAAGAACGGCTGATCAAACGGGGCAACGAGATCGGCATACCCAATTTCATCGATATGCTGGCGGATGAGACGATCGCCACGGATGGAGTCGCTCTGCTGGAATTCCTGGAGAAAGTTAATCACCCGGCCTTGTCGATGGAACCGATGTTTTAATCTTTTTCCTCCCCCGATTAATACTTCAGGGAGGGGCGAATAAATATTAATTTTTTTGACTTTAATGGTGTTGGGGTATATATTTTTGACATAAATGAGGAGGTTGAAATAATTTCGTAAATTGGCAGATAACGGAGAATGGCGGATTATATTGTTCAAGGAGAGACGCTAATGACAACTATAGCAGAAATTCAGAGTGCCGTCCGCACCTTGCCGGATGAGCAGTTTGAGGCGTTCTCCTCGTGGTTTGATGAGTACGAGGAGGAGCACTGGGACCGCCAGATCGAAGCCGATCAAAAGTCCGGACCGTTGCGAGACCTTATGAATAAGGCTCGATCTGATTTCGAGGCGGGCAGATGCGGCAGCCTATAGACCACTTCACCAGTCCTGATTTCTGGCCTCTCTACAACCATCTACCAACCCACATCCGCCGGATTGCCGACAAGTGCTTTTCCCTTCTTAAGTCCAACCCCAAGCATCCATCGCTTCACCTCAAAAAAATTGGGGAGATCTGGTCCGTCAGAGTGGGAATCCATTATCGTGCAGTCGGCATAGATGCCCCTTCCGAAGAGGGTGGAATACTCTGGATCTGGATCGGTTCTCATGCCAAATATGATCGCTTAATACGACAGAGATGAAAGAACCATTGAATTCAATGAATTCTAGTTAGACCTTGCTCGAAAAGCCTTTTTAACCACGAAGAACACGAAGTTCACGAAGGGATTTGAAAATCAGGAAAAATTACATAGTTTTCTTTGTTTTTCTTCGTGTTCTTCGTGCCCTTCGTGGTGAATATTTAGTTTTCTGAACACAAATAGTTGAAAATACCTTTTCGATTAGGGTCTAGTTAATAAAAGAACATGTAACATTAGTGGAGATAAACAATGGCTTTAACCGGACTTGACATCTATAAACTATTACCCAGGACCAACTGCGGGGACTGCGGGTCTCCGACCTGCCTGGCCTTCGCCATGAAACTGGCCGCCAAACAGATCTCACTCGATGAATGCCCCCATGTAAGCGAAGAAGCTATCTCCGAGATGGGGAGCGCATCTCAACCCCCGATCCGATTGGTGACCATCGGAACCGGCGACGCGGTGGTTGAACTGGGGAACGAGACGGTTCTCTTCCGGCATGAGGAGACCTTCTATCACGGGACCGGCCTGGCCGTCCGGCTGAGAGAGAACAATCCGGAGGCGGAAAATAGACTGGAATATATAAATAAACTCCATTTTACCCGGGTGGGCGAAGATATATTCGTCAATCTTCTGGCACTCGAGGAAGAGTCGGGTGATCCGGATAAGTACGGGTCCTTTGCCGAACATTACGGTTCGCGAACCCATCTGGCCCTGATCCTGATCAGCCGATCCCCGGCCTGCCTGAAGGCAGCCCTGAAAAAAATCGGAGATAGAAAACCGCTCATCCACGCGGCCGTCGATGACAATATCGATGAAGTAGCCGCTCTGGCAAAAGAATACTCCTGCCCCCTGGTAGTCAGGGGCAGCGGAGCGGAAGAGACAGCCAACCTCGCTGAACGGGCTAAAGAACTGGGCGTGGAGGATCTTATTCTGGACACGACACCGGAAAATCTCCGGGACGGTCTGACCGGCCAGGTAATCATCCGGAGGCAGGCATTGAATAAGCAGTTCCGGCCGCTCGGATACCCAACGATCGCCTTCACCAACCCCGGAGCCGATAAGATGACCCAGGCGCTGGAGGCGGCGGTCCTGATCGCTAAATATGCCGGAATCGTGGTGACAGACCTTCTGGAACCGGAGTACATTCTCCCTCTCCTCACCACCCGGCAAAATATCTATACCGACCCCCAGAAACCGATACAGGTGGAACCAAAGCTTTACGAAGTTGGAAACCCGGATCGCTCCTCCCCGCTCATTGTAACCACCAACTTCTCGCTGACTTACTTCACCGTCGAAGGGGAGATCGAGGCAAGCCGGATTCCGGCCTATCTCTTAATCGTGGATACCGAAGGAACCTCGGTTCTGACCGCCTGGGCGGCGGATAAATTCAATGCAGAGACCATCGCCAAAGCAATGACTGATTACGGGGTAGAAGATAAATTGGACCACAGAAAGATCATCCTCCCCGGTTATGTCGCCGTCCTCTCAGGGAAACTGGAAGATGAATCCGGCTGGGAGGTTCTGGTCGGACCAAAGGAAGCATCGGGGATCCCGAAGTTTTTGAAGACCGTGTGTTCTAATATATCTTAGAATAGAATCCAGATTAGCAATTAATTAAACCACGAAGAACACGAAGGTCACGAAGGAATCTTTATAACTATATAAAGATACATATATTATGCTGTAAAGCAACTTCGTGATCTTCGTGGTAAAAATATATTTTTTATAATTTTATGACTGAATCGTTAAAAAATTTTCTGGTTACGTTCTTTCCTGAAAACAAGACGATTACGGTCGCGGAGGGGGAGACCATACTCAAGGCGGCCGAGCGAGCCGATATTTACGTGAATTCTCTCTGCGGCGGAGAAGGAACCTGCGGGAAATGCCGGGTGATAGTCAGATCCGGAGAAGTTCAGAGGCATACTTCTTCTCTGCTGTCGGCTAAAGAAACTGAGAAAGGTTACGTTCTCTCATGTATGACTAAAATCCTATCCAATCTTGTGATTGAAGTTCCCCCGGAAAGTTCATCCCTCCGGTCGAGTGATGGGAAGGAGGAGACCTCCAACCGCTTTAGCTCTCTCTCCAACTGGGACTTCAATAAGACCGGTTTCTCCCTCGACCCGCCGGTCAGGAAATTTCGCCTCTCCCTCCCCTCCCCCACACTGGAGGATAATCAGGATGATCTCTCCCGGCTCATTAATGCCATCCGCCGGGAGACCGGACTGAACGGGATTTCTGCTCCTATAGCCATCCTCCGGCAACTCCCCGCTCTATTGAGAGATTCCAACTGGGAGATATCCGTTACTCTGGCCGATCTGGGCAATTCGTGGGAGATAATCAGGATTCAGCCCGGAGAATTATCAGACGGCAACTATGGTGTCGCTGTAGATATCGGGACCACCACGGTGGTGGCTCATCTGGTTAACCTGGAAACCGGAGTAACCCTGGACGCGGCTGCCACCTATAACTCCCAGATCTCCTCCGGAGAAGATGTCATAAAAAGAATTATCCGTTCGGAGGAAGATGGGATTGATCCTCTCTGCCAGGCGGTCCGCCGGGATATCAATAATCTGATCGAGAAACTATGCCTTGAAACCAAGGTATCAAAGGATGAGATCACTGCCGTAATCTGCGCCGGAAATACCACCATGCTCTCTATCTTTCTGGGGATCACACCCCGGAATATTCGAAGAGAGCCTTATATCCCCCCAGTTTCCGATCCATCGCCATCACCGGCAGATCAGGCCGGGCTGAAGATCAACGAGAATGGGATCCTCTATTGTGTTCCGGGGATTGCCGGATGGGTGGGCGGAGATATCACCGCCGGGATGATCTCTTCGGGAATCGACCGTTCCCCGGCGGTTTCTCTACTAATAGATATCGGGACAAACGGGGAGATCGTGGTCGGCAACCGGGAGTGGCAGCTCACCTGCTCCTGTTCGGCGGGTCCCGCGTTTGAAGGGAGCGGGATTGCCTGCGGCTGCCGGGCGGTAGCCGGCGCTATCGATAAGGTTGATATCCCGGATGGAGAGACTGTCAGTTATCGAACAATTGGCGACGATCCCCCCATCGGGATCTGCGGATCAGGACTGCTGGACTCTGTTTCAGAACTCTTCCACGCGGGAATCGTGGGAAGAGATGGTAGATTTGATCTGAGCCGAAGATCAGATAGACTCATCGAATTCAACGATCAGCCAGCCTACATTATCGTACCCGCTGCCGATACCGCGGACGGACGAGATATCCTGATAACCCAGGGAGATATCGACAACCTGATCCGGGCCAAGGCGGCGATCCATGCCGGAATCGCGGTTCTCTTGAAAGCCGTTGATCTCGATCGAGATGATATAGAACGAGTTTATGTCAGCGGCGGATTCGGTAACTACATCAATATCGACCGGGCCATCTGTATCGGCATTCTCCCTGATATCGATCGGAAGAAGATTTTCTTCATCGGTAACGGGGCGGTCCGGGGATCCAAGACCATGCTCTTATCACGGGAAGCGCTAAAACAGGCCCGGGAGATCGCTGCTTCCACTACTTACTTTGAGCTAAGCACAGATAATAATTTTATGGACGAATATACCCGGGCCATGTTTCTCCCCCATACCGATATTGAGAACTTTCCCTCCTGCGGAGGGAAAGAAGTGCCTAAAGTTTGAAGTGCCTAAAGTTGTTCGCTTGTACCCGAGTTTTCGGGAATATAAATTTACTTTAAAATTTACCTGCAATACTGGTTCAATGCTTGCATAATCTTATTTTTCCGAAGGAAAAATAATCCAGATAAAGTAGCGACCAAAGGGAGCTAATTTATGGAATCAATTAACGAAAAATGGACTAATACAATCAATACCGTCACCATCGGAGCAACTAAAGAGAACGGGGGATCACGGGAATCAACCGTCACGATAGGCGGTGAGACCACCCTCCCCTTTCTGCATTTTGAAGGTCAGATTCCTCACCGCCCGGCCCTAGCCCTTGATGTCCTTGACTACGATCCCGATGACTGGCCGGAGGTACTCCGTGAACCATATCGGGATGTTATGGGTGACCCGGCAGCCTGGGCGGCATTCTGTGAAGAAACATATCACCCGGATCTGATCTGTCTCCGACTGCAGAGTCTTCACCCCGATTGGGGGGATACCCCCCCCGAAGAGGCCGCCGAGACGGCGAAGGCGATCCTCAATGCCACCACCATCCCCCTGATTATCTGGGGGTGCGACTCTCCGGAGAAAGATAACCTGGCGCTGCCTCTCTGCGCGCAGGCGGCAGCCGGAGAGAACTGCCTGATCGGTTTCGCAACCGAAGAGAACTATAAAACATTAAGCGTTGCCTGTCTGGCCGACAATCATAAGATTATCGCGCAGAGCCCAATCGATATAAATATAGCCAAACAGGTAAATATCCTGATCTCCGAGATGGGGTATAATCCAGAGGATATCGTTATCGACCCCAATACCGGGGCCCTGGGATACGGGATTGAATATACCTATTCGATCATGGAGCGGATCAGACTGGCGGGACTATCCGGGGATAAGATGATGGCAATGCCTTTACTCTGCGATGTCGGGGCGGATGCCTGGAGGGCTAAAGAAGCTAAGGCCCTGGAGGCTAACTTCCCGGGTTGGGGAAATGAAAAAGTCAGGGGACCGCTCTGGGAAGCAATAACCGCTGTTCTCCTCATTCAGGCAGGGGGAGATATTGTCAACTTCCATCATCCTCAAGCCCTGTTAAAAGTCAGGGAGCAGATTGATGGTTTAATGGGGTGTGGGGAATAAGAAGTGCCTAAAGTTGAAAGTTGTCGCCTCGCCCAGCAGAAAGAGGAGATGAGGAGTACGGTTAAAACAACATTACAACCTGATTTTTCAAATAAATTCGCGTAATTCGCGTAATTCGTAGTTCATTTTATTTATTCGTGAGGATTCGCGAAATTAGCGGTTTAATTAGTTGCGGAGCAAAGTTCTATTTACATAATCAGCGAAAAAATTAACGGGATGTTCACGGCGGTCAAGAATGCTATTGCCGCCCGGGACAAGATAGCCATCCAGGAGATTGCCCGGCGGCAGATCGAGGCGGGAGCTGACGCGCTCGATCTTAATGTGGGGACCGCGGCGGACGACCGGATCAGTGCCATGGTCTGGCTGGTGGAGACCGTGCGGGAAGTCAGCGACGTTACTCTCTGCCTGGATAACCCAAAATTCGATGTGATCAAGGCGGGAGCGGAAGCCTGCGGAGAAAACTTCATAATTAACAGTACCACCGCTAAAGATGAAGACCTGGCAAAATTTCTTCCCTTCGCCGCGGAGACCGGGGCTTCGATCATTGCTCTCACCCTGGATGAGAAAGGGGTCCCCAATACAGTAGAAGGTCGGATAGAAATCGCCGCCAAGATACTTATCGCGGCGGAGAGCGCCGGAATACCTCCGGAGCGCGTCTACCTTGACCCGGTCGTTCTCCCCATCAATATCGCCCAGGATCAGCCGAAGAAGCTCATGGAGGCAATCGGGCAGTTCAAAATCCTCTCCTCCCCTCCCCCTCACGTGGTGATCGGCTTGAGCAACCTTGCCCAGGGAACAACTGAAAAATCGCTCCTGACCGGCACCTTTCTCGCCATGGCCATGGGAACGGGACTGGACGCCGCGATCCTCGATCCGGAAGACAGTATTCTGATGGAGATCATGATCACCGGTGAAGTTATGCTCAATAATGTCATCTATAACGACGATTATCTGAAAGCCTACCGCGCTTAAAATTTTCCCCGGGAAAATTTTAAGTGATATTTCATCAAAATTCGGAAGGAGGTGCTTGATGAGAAATTTATCGACCATCGGGGTGATTCTTCTCTTGATCAGTCCGCTGAATTCCGAATCGGCGGAGATATTGGAGCTGCGATATTCAACCTACCTGGGGACCGAATTCGAGGAGGGCGAGTACGGCCCGGCAGTAGCGATCGATTCTCTTGGTGCTGCTTACCTGACCGGAAGCACCAGATCCATCTTTGCCTTCCCAACCGTTAACGCTTACCAGTCAGCCGGAATCCACGGACCTCCCAATGTATTCGTCAGTAAGTTCAGCCCTTCAGGATCCGCCCTCGAGTACTCCACTTACCTGGGGGGAAGTTACTACAGCGCAGGAATGGATATAGCTGTCGACTCGCAGGGCCGGGCCTGGGTTGCTGGATTTACCGCCTGCACTGATTTTCCGGTGGTAAATCCCTATCAAACAGCCAACGCGGGCGGTGAGGACGGTTTCGTCTCCCGATTCTCTTCCAGCGGATCGAGCCTGGAATTTTCCACATATCTGGGAGGAGAAGGTAACTATGAATGGATCCTCTCCATCGACCTTGATGGAAACAATTGCGCTTATGTCTGCGGAAGGACCAATTCTCCCGATTTCCCGACCGAAAATGCCTACCAGGCTGGCCGAGGGGGGAGCGGGAACGACTGGGATGCTTTCATCACTAAATTCTCCAGCTCCGGCACCGATTTGATCTACTCCACCTATATAGGTGGGAACGGAAGTGAAAGAGGCGATGGGATTGCCGTATCCGCGGCGGGGCGCGCCTATCTAACCGGCTACACTTATTCCTCCAACTTCCCCACTTTTAATGCCTACCAGGTAAGCCGGGTCGGCGATCAGGACGCCTATATCTGTAGCCTGGACAGCAATGGAGCGTCTCTGGTCTTTTCAACTTACCTGGGCGGAACAGGTGAAGACAAGGGAAAGGCGATCGCGGTTACTGACTCCGGCGTAACTTATCTTACCGGAGAGACTAAGTCTGATGATTTCCCCACTCAAGGAGCATATCAGTCAGCACGGGCCGGAAGTCAGGACGCGTTCATAACCCTTTTTTCCACAGCGGGCAATTTACTTGTTTCCACCTATCTAGGCGGAACGGCAGGCGATAGTTCCGGCGGCGGGATAGCACTTGATGCCGCCGGCCACCAGGTCTGGCTGACCGGATCAACCGCCTCCCCCTTCTTTCCCACGGTCGATCCTTATCAAGCCCGCCACGGAGGAGGGACCGATGCTTTCATAGCCCGGTTCTCTCCCGGCCTTTCCATCCTTTACTACTCAACCTTCCTGGGTGGCTCCAGCATCGATGAAGGAAGAGGGGTTGCCTGCGGGGGCGAAAGCATTTTTATTACCGGAGTCACCAGCTCGATCAGTTTTCCCACCAGAAACGCCTTCCAGGCAAGCCGGGCCGGTAGTATCTCCAATGATGACATCTTCCTGAGCAAGTTCTCCCCGGACAATAGTTGGGGATATGATTACAACGGAGATGGGACTTCCGATATTGGCATCTTCCGGGAGAATTCCGGACTCTGGGCTATCCGAGATCTGACCAGGGTGTACTTCGGGCAGAACGGAGACATCCCATCCCCCGGTGACTATGACGGGAGCGGAACCACTGAAATCGCCATCTTCCGTCCGTCTTCCGGCCTCTGGGCAATCCGGGCAGTGAGTCGGATATATTTCGGGTCATCGGGCGACAGCCCCCTCCCCGGCGATTACGATGGAGACGGAAGCTGGGAACCGGCTATCTTCCGGGAGAATGCCGGCCTCTGGGCAGTTCGAGGCGTGACCCGGATTTACTTCGGACAATTCGGAGACACACCCATCCCCGGTTACTACTCCGATTCCGGCCAGTGCGGGATAGCCCTCTTCCGGGGAACCAGCGGCCTCTGGGCAATCCGCGATGTCACCCGGTTTTATTTCGGAGCCTATCCGGATGAACCGGTCCAGGGAGATTACAACAGTACCGGTTCATGGAGTGGAGCAATCTTCCGCCCCCAGTCCGGCCTCTGGGCGATCCGTGGTTCAACCCGGGTATATTTCGGGCAATCTCTCGATGGAGCTTACCCTGCTGATTACCGGGGCGATGGTGAAGATGGGATCGCTATCTTCCGCCCCTCCTCGGGACTCTGGGCAATCAGAGGGCTAACCCGGGTGTATTTCGGGCAATACGGTGACACCCCGGTAACGAGATAGGGAAGGGAGCATAGGGAATGGGGCATTGAACCCATTCCATAGCTGTGATATTATTTTTCGGGTTTAATATGAGCTTGCTGATAGTGGCGACCTGAAGGTAGCCGCTACGAGCGGCTATTGTCTCGATATATATAATTCAACAAATCGGCAAATTATCGAGGAGGATAAAATGAAGAAAGTTTTATTGACTGTCTGTGCTCTCTGCCTTGTGCCCGGGCTTCTCTTCGCCAAAGACGTTCGCCTGGAATATTCCACCTACCTGGGCGGTGCCGATGGACGCGAAAGTTATGTTAAGGTGGCGGTTGATTCCAGCTGCTGCCCCTACCTGTCCGGGCAAACTCAATCGGATGATTTCCCTACCGTCAACCCCTACCAGACATCCCGGGCAGGAGGATCTAACTCCGAGATTTTCATCAGTAAATTCTCATCCACAGGTTCCACTCTCCTGTACTCAACCTACCTGGGGGGAGAAAACCCCGATAATTATCCGGATATCGCGGTTGACGAGACCGGATGTGCCTACATCACCGGAACCACCCAGTCAGTAGATTTTCCGACCGTCAACGCCTACCAAGCCAGCAACCCCGGGGGTGAGGGTGATAATGATGAGGGCTTCGTAACCAAACTATCCTCCACCGGTTCGGCACTAATATTCTCCACATACCTGGGAGGGGGAGATGACGAAGATACCAACTGCTACTCGATCGCCGTCAACTCGAATTTAAATGCCTATGTGACCGGAGCGACCGGTTCTCCTCAATTCCCCACCGTAAATCCCTACCAGGCTTCCAATGCTTATTCCAGCGGGATGCCGGACGTCTTCGTCACCAAATTCGATCCAGCGGGATCAACACTTGTCTATTCCACTTATCTCGGTGGAACAGATCAGGATGAAGGACATTCGATTGCCCTGGATTCGGAGAACTGTGCTTATCTCACCGGCTGGACCGAGTCATCCGCCGGAGCCGGCTTCCCACTGGTAAATGCTTACCAGTCAAATCTCCGGGGAGAACGGGACGCATTTGCCGGCAAGCTCTCTGCATCCGGCTCGGTCCTTCTATATTCCACCTACCTGGGAGGAGGACAATATGAAGAGGGCTCCGCTATCGTAACCGCTACCGGCGGGGAGGCTATCCTTACCGGGTGGACAGATTCCACGGACAGCGATCCGTTCCCGGTAGTAAATGCCTACCAGAACACATCGGGGGGAAGCTCTGACGCTTTTATCAGTAAAATATCATCCTCCGGGTCCTCTCTCATTTTCTCAACCTATCTGGGGGGACGATTCGCCGAAGGAGGATACGGCGGAGCAATCATCGCCGATGGGACCTTTATCGTAACCGGAGAAGTAGATTCCAGCGACTTTCCGACAATAAATCCATATCAGTCAAGCAAGGGAGAACTGAGAGGTGACTTTTTCATCACGAGATTTTCAACCTCCGGTTCCGCTCTCCTTTTCTCCACTTACCTGGGCAGCAGCGGTACTGACCATGATCCAGATCTCGCGGTGGATAACCGAGGAGGAATCTGGATAGTCGGAGATACCAGCTACTCCGATTTTCCTACGGTTAATCCATATCAATCGAGTAGGGCTGGATCAAGTGACGCGGTTCTGGCCAGGCTATTCCAGCCACCGCCGGCCAGCGCCACCCACACCGACTATAACGGTGACGGGACATCGGATATCGCTATCTTCCGCGAGAGTTCCGGGTTATGGGCGATCCGGGGGATCAGCCGGTTCTACTTCGGTACCTTTGATGACAAACCGGTGCCCGGCGATTATAACGGGGACGGCATCACCGAAGCGGGGATCTTCCGGCCCTCGTCGGGACTCTGGGCACTGAGAGGGGTAAGCAGAATCTATTTTGGAGGATCATCCGATCAACTCGTTCCCGGAGATTACGACGGAGACCGCATCTGGGAACCCGGTATTTTCCGGCCCTCTTCCAGCCTCTGGGCAATACGGGGTGTTACCCGGGTCTACTTTGGCGGTTCCGGGGATACTTCAATACCCTCCGATTTCGTAGAAGAGGGAGTAAAGATGATCGGGATCTTCCGGGATAGTACCGGCCTCTGGGCGGCCCGGGGGCTTAGCCGGATTTATTACGGAACTTCCGGTGATATTCCCCTCCC